>Ga0123337_10000039_pt1 | contig 277743 bp, 256 predicted proteins | sample frozenSSSSmetaG_FD_89792 | JGI IMG/M metagenome (GOLD analysis project Ga0123337, IMG submission 89792) | Glacier valley bacterial and archeal communities from Borup Fiord, Nunavut, Canada, to study Microbial Dark Matter (Phase II) -... | ecosystem: Environmental > Aquatic > Freshwater > Ice...
TAAAGCGCTGGCTGATGTGAAATATAAAGGTTGGTTAACCATCGAGGGCTTCACCAGAAACGATCCTGCTTTTGCCAACTCCATCGGTGTGTGGAGGAATTTCTCTGAGCCTTGGGACATGGCGGAGAAGGGCTATGAGTTGATCAGAGGAATGGGAGAGAAGTACAGGATGTAGGGGCTAGTTTTAAAAACGGTAATGTGTTCCAAAACACCAACTATGTTTGACCACATTACTAATACTATCAATATAAAAATCTAGTCCTCAAGATTCATCGTGAACTCTGTTAGTTTCCCTGCTTCTGCCAAAACAACTTCGGCTGACTCGAAAAGTTGATTTGTTGCTATATTCTCTCCGATTAGGCTAATCACATGGTATCCTGGTGGCACACCTTGAAAGAAGTAAATTTTTCTTTTGACATCTAAACTTCCCATGTTGTTTAGTTTTATTTTCAGGTTTTTGTAATCAGAAATATTGGAAAGAGTTACTTTGATGCTACCAGGAATGGTTGTTTCGATTTTGTTATTTATAGATTTTTGAAGTTCGGCCATATTGGTTTGAAATTCTAGCGCCCAAGCGCTTGTTTCTTCCTTGACAATCTCTTTTATCATTATAATAAAATCTGCCAACATGCTCAATAGTTCTTTAGCCTCCTCCTCAGGGATTACAGCCAAATTTTTACCATAAGTTTCAATTTTCCATCTTAGCTCAAACTCCTTTATTTTTTTGGTGATTTCCATTTCTGTTGTGATGTACCTTATCCAACCAGATGAAAATCCAAAGAATTTATCAAGTAGCAATAATGTTCCTGCAAAGGCAATTGCTATATATCCTAAGTTTAATATTGTAGTTTCTCCTTTGTTTTCTAAGATTAGGGCATTGATCAACGGGATGATTCCACCCAACCCAAAAAGAATAATGGAAGTTAGGCGGATACCTCTTGAGTATTTACGCTTGGCCTTGATATTAACTTTGTACCAGTTTGAAGCATTGTTCGCTTCTTGGATAGTATTAATGTAGGTCTCTTCTATTGTTTCCATAAAAATTTGATTTCTTCCTAATGAATTACCCTGCCTTATAAGTTTGTTTGTTAATGATGCTTCCCCCGTTGTTATATAATAATTTGAGTCCTAATAAAACAAAGCATTTTTCCTCATAAATAAACATTACGATTCGGGGCATATTAGAGGTATCTACCTACAAATCAATTGATTGACGGTTTTCTTCGAAAAGGATAATGATTAAAAAAGTAGCTTAAATTATCACTTTTCAGTAGAAAGATTAAAAAGAAAATCTCTGCAAGAAATTAAATTTTCATAAAGAGACCTTTCCTTTATTAATCCTATTTAAGTGAATATAAGTCAATTAGACAAGAGATGCAATTAAATTCAATCCTGCTTTTGCCAACTCCATCGGTGTTTGGCGCAACTTCTCCGAGCCTTGGGATATGGCTGAAAAAGGCTATGAGCTGATTCGAGAAAAACTTGTGAAGTATAGCCGCTAGTCCGACTTATTTTCTGTTTACCAGATTCCGAATTGCTTGAAATGGTGTGCGAAGTGCTTCGGGTGAAAACGCTCCCACTCTGAATAAGCTAGCATTCCAAATCTCGGATGGACAGTAGTAGCATTTGTGTCTGACTCAAAGAATTCATTATAGGCAGTTATGCTGTCTATAAGTTGCTGCTTCGCCTCGTCTAAGTTCGCACTTCGTAAGGGCATCAGATCTCCAGCATTCATACCTGGAGCAACTACTCCGCGGGGGAAATCCATATCTGAGTCCAGAAGCGCTCTTTTCTGAAATTTTTGCTTTTCACTTGGTTCAAACTCCGGGATTTTGATTCTGTTGTATGCTATTTTAACTGTAACGGTTAAGTGCTCTACCATGTGCTGAGGAGTCATTATTCCAAATTGTGCTGGAGTATCAGCTTTTAGATTTTTCAGCTTTTTCTCAATTGTCTTACTTTCCATAGTTGGGTTCTTTAGGTTTTAAGGTACACAAAAAAAGCGCTTGATTTCTCAAGCGCTTTTGGTGATTAGGGAACTTTAAATCTTAGCTGCCACACATTTCGCAATTATCTGGATCATCCAGTGAGCATGCAATAGCATCTTGTTTCTGTGATTTTACTTCTACTATTTCTTGCTGAGCTTTTTCTATTTTCGGCTCAAATCCTGTCTTGTCCAAAGTGAATTTGATAGCACCTACAGCTGCTTGAGATCTCAAGTAGTACATGCCTGTTTTTAATCCTTTTTTCCAAGCATAGAAGTGCATAGATGTCAACTTACCGAAATTAGGGTCCTGCATGAAGATGTTCATACTTTGAGACTGACAGATGTAAGCTCCACGATCGGCAGACATATCGATGATGATTTTCTGCGAAATCTCCCAAACAGTTTTGTAGATGTCTTTGATGTGCTGAGGAATTCCTGGTACATCTTGCACGGAACCATTGGTAGAAATCAATCTATTTCTCATGGTGTCATCCCAAAGACCAAGTGCGATCAAGTCTTTCATCAAATGCTTATTCACAATAATGAACTCGCCTGAAAGGGTTCTTCTAGTATAGATATTAGAAGTGTAAGGCTCAAAGCACTCATTGTTGCCCAAGATCTGAGAAGTAGAGGCAGTAGGCATTGGAGCCATCAAAAGAGAGTTTCTCATGCCGTACTTCTTCACTTTCTCTTTTACCTCGGTCCAGTTCCATCTGTTAGACTTTGGAGTCACCCCCCAAAGGTCAAACTGCAACTCACCTTTAGATGCTGGAGAACCTTCGTAAGTCTCGTAGGTGCCCTGAACTTTAGCCAGTTCCATGGAAGTTTCCACAGCTGCAAAGTACATGGTTTCAAAAATATCCTCATTCAAACCTTTTGCTTCTGGAGAATCAAATGGCATACGAAGCAGAATAAATGCGTCTGCAAGTCCTTGAATTCCCAAACCGATTGGGCGGTGACGGAAGTTTGATTTGCGTGCCTCTTCTACTGGGTAGTAGTTTACATCAATCACCTTGTTCAGGTTCTTGGTAGCTACTTTGGTAATTTCATATAGTTTCTGATGGTCAAAGAATAATTTTCCATCAGGGCCTGCAGTTACAAATTTTGGAAGTGCAATTGACGCCAAGTTACAAACAGCTACTTCATCAGGAGCAGTGTATTCGATGATCTCAGTACAAAGGTTAGAAGACTTGATGGTACCCAAATTCTTCTGGTTAGACTTGCTGTTTGCTGCATCTTTATAAAGCATGTAAGGAGTACCTGTCTCGATTTGAGATTCTAGTACTTCAAACCAAAGCTCTTGTGCTTTTATAGTCTCACGAGCTTTACCTTCTCTCTCATATTTTTCGTAAAGTCTTTCAAATTCTTCTCCGTGGCAATCAGAAAGTCCAGGAGCCTCGTGAGGACAGAATAGTGACCACTCTAAGTTTTGTTCCACACGCTTCATGAAAAGATCTGGAATCCAAAGTGCATAGAACAAATCTCTTGCTCTCATTTCTTCCTTACCATGATTTCTCTTTAGCTCCAAGAAATCTTTGATGTCCGCATGCCAAGGCTCTAGGTAGATCGCAAAGCTTCCTTTTCTTTTTCCTCCACCCTGATCTACATAGCGAGCAGTCATGTCAAAGTTTCTAAGCATTGGGACAATACCATTGGAAACTCCGTTTGTGCCTTTGATGTAGGAGCCTTTGGCTCTTACGTGGTGAATAGAAAGACCGATGCCTCCAGCAGATTGGGAGATCTTAGCACATTGCTTCAGGGTGTCGTAGATTCCGTCAATACTATCATCCTTCATCGTTAGCAAGAAGCAAGATGAAAGCTGAGGTTTAGGCGTGCCAGCATTGAAAAGGGTAGGAGTAGCATGTGTAAACCACTTTTCAGAAAGTAGGTTGTATGTTTCAATCACTGACTCCATGTCCTCTTTGTGGATCCCAACAGCCACTCTCATCAACATGTGTTGAGGACGTTCTACTACTTTTCCATTCAGGCGGATCAAGTAACTTCTCTCCAAAGTCTTGAATCCAAAATAATCATACCCAAAATCCCTTTTGTAATCAACGGCTGCATCTAATTTAGCTGCGTTCTTTTTGATGATGCCATATACTTCCGGATCTAACAAAGCTGCATTTTCATCAGTCTTAGGATTTACATGAGTATATAGTCTTTTCATCGTATTTGAAAAAGACTGGCTAGTAGTTTTGTGAAGGTTAGAAATAGCGATTCTAGCAGCCAAGATTGCATAATCTGGGTGCTTTACAGTTAGGGAAGCACAAACTTCCGCCGCCAGATTGTCCAACTCAGTAGTTGATACGCCATCATACAAACCATCGATTACCTTTTTGGCAACATCGATAGGCTGGATGAATCTTGGATCCAACTCATAGCAAAGGTTTTCAATCCTGGTTGTGATTTTATCGAATCGTACTGATTCTCGCCTTCCGTCTCTTTTTAATACTAGCATTTCATTGGGATTTTTGGTTGATGGAAAAAGGGTTAATTAGAAATCCTCACCAATGGAGAATCTTGGTGAATCGTCAGAACCCTCGGTAGTTTTCATTACTCCAGCTTTTTGGTAATCACCTACTCTTTTTTCGAAGAAGTTGGTTTTTCCCTGAAGTGAAATCATATCCATGAAATCAAAAGGATTCGTACTGTTCCATATTTTATCACATTCTAATTCGTCTAGCAGTCTATCTGCGACAAACTCGATGTACTGACACATAAGATCAGAATTCATCCCGATAAGTCTAACAGGTAGCGCGTCGGTCACAAATTCTTTTTCTATTTCTACAGCATCTCTGATGATTTCTCTTACCGTTTCTTTTGGCAGTTGATTGTTCAGGTGCTGAGTATAAAGGTGACAGGCAAAGTCGCAGTGCAGCCCTTCGTCACGAGAGATTAATTCATTGGAGAAAGTAAGGCCTGGCATCAAGCCTCTTTTCTTCAGCCAGAAAATAGAGCAAAATGAACCTGAGAAAAAGATCCCTTCCACTGCTGCAAAAGCGATCAAACGCTCTTGGAAGTTTCCATTGTCAATCCATCTCAAAGCCCAGTCAGCTTTTTTCTTTACGCAGTCAATATGTTCTATAGCGTTAAGCAGTTTATCACGTTCTCCTGCATCTTTAATGTAAGTATCGATAAGTAAGCTATACGTTTCAGAGTGGATATTTTCCATTGCGATCTGGAAGCCATAGAAAAATTTAGCCTCTGTATATTGAACTTCAGATACGAAGTGTTCTGCTAAATTCTCATTTACAATTCCATCACTGGCAGCAAAAAATGCAAGAACGTGAGAGATAAAGTGACGCTCGCCATCATTCAATGCCTTCCAGTCCACCATATCTTGACCTAAGTCAATCTCTTCAGCTGTCCAAAAGCTAGCTTCTGCTTTCTTATAATACTGCCAAATGTCATTGTGTTGGATAGGGAATAGCACAAAGCGATTCTTATTCTCTTCTAATATTGGTTCGTACTGCATTGCCATTTGATTTTTTTAAGCGTAATAAATTTGCTCTTAATATAGTTTCTGTCGGTCCGGTGATAGGAAAAGCTGCCTTTTTAGAACAGCCTTTGAACAAATATGTAAATCAAAATCGGGAAATAAAACCTGTGAAGTGCCTATTCAACCCTCTTTCTGAATAATGTTCAAAAACTGTATAATATTCAAAAAATCAATAGTTTAGACTATATCAAATATATCTTTGAGTTAATTGAATGAGCGCTTTTTAAGGGTTTGAAATAATTTGAAATAATTGCGAAAAAGATTTTCAACCAAAATTCAAGCATGAAACTGACCAGGGTTCAAGTATTACACATAATTAATTATGCTCTTCAAGATTTTGATCATCAAACTGTTGAGTGAAAACTGCATTGGCTATTTTAAATGATTTAAGAATAAAATTGTCTTTCAGCCGGGAATTATTAAGGTTATTTTTGTCCAAATTTGAGGTGCGGCACAGTTTCATTATAATTCTTAAATAATATTTCTTGGGGCAGTTTTTTTGTTTTATATAACTTCCCTATATTTGCACTCCGATTTCAAAAGAATCAAGAACTATGTACGCAATTGTAAACATCGCAGGAAAGCAGTTCAAAGTAACACAAGATCAGTTCGTCTATGCTCCAAAGCTAGACTTAGAAACTGGCGCTTCCATCGAATTCGACCAGGTACTATTAGCAGAAGCTGATGGAACTGTGTCCGTAGGAGCTCCCCTACTTAAAGGAGCATTGGTAACTGGGAAAGTCCTAGATCATGTAAAAGGTGATAAAGTCATCGTCTTCAAAAAGAAGCGCCGTAAGGGCTACAAGAAGAAGAACGGTCATAGACAAGACTTCACTAAAGTATTGATAGAAACTATTTCACTCTAAGTTTTCTTTTTCGAAAACTATAACAGAATAAAACCATGGCACATAAGAAAGGCGTCGGTAGTTCCAGAAACGGTAGAGACTCACAATCCAAGAGATTGGGTGTGAAGAAATTTGGTGGCGAAGTAGTAATCGCCGGTAATATTATCGTAAGACAAAGAGGTACTAAGCATCACCCAGGTGAGAACGTAGGACTTGGTAAAGATCATACCTTGTTCGCTACATCTAACGGTGTTGTTACCTTCAGAAAGAAATTTGATGGCAGATCATACGTAAGCGTATTGCCAGCAGAAGCTTAATTTAAGCAAACAATCAATTTAGATAGCTCCTTCATTCGAAGGAGCTATTTTTTTTATGATGATTTTTTAACCGCAGTGAACGCGGTGGTTTCGCAGAGAGCGTAGCTTAAGTTTTTATCTTATATGTCTGAAACCATTTGGTTCAAGTCTCAAGACCTGTCCGACTATCGGCGGGCTTGGACTAAAACAATGCAGTCTCCAGACTGCTATTCATTCAGAATTGTCATTCTTTTATCAAGTCAGACACGAATGATTTCTAGATTAATATACTGACACAAAAAAGCCCGACTAATAAAAAATCAGTCGGGCCTTTTATATGGTTATATTTTTTAAAATGGTTTATAGCTCAGTACTTGATCTATAAATGTAGTGGCGCTTTCTGGAGAAATAACCAGTATAAAGACTATCCCGAAAATTGCTCCATACAAATGTGCATCATGATTGATTGCATCGTCTTGATTTTTTCCTTTGAAATAAGAATAAAGAAGAAATAGCACACCTAAAATAAATCCAGGTAAGCATAATATCCCAAATAAGCAGATATCTGAAAGCGGCAGTATAATGATACTTGCAAAAACTGTTGCGGCTGTTCCGCCAGAAGCTCCCAATGCTCTGTAGTAGCTATTGTCCTGATTTTTCAGATAGGTAGGGATATCTGAGATGATGATTCCCAAAAGATAGAACAATACAAATACAGCTCCGCCCATAACTACTCCGAACTTATAGGCAAGAACTTGCTCCACCACACCTCCGAAGAAGTAGAAGGTGAACATGTTGAAGAAAAGGTGGATGTAATCTTTGTGGATAAAGCCCGAAGTGATGAATCTATCCCACTGTCCATTCCGCTTGATTTTGTAAGGAATAAACATGCAACGTTCCATAAAAGCTGCATTATTGATTCCGTAGTAACTGCTGATCGCAGTGATTATGATCAGGACAACTGTAATTGATAAAGTCATTTATTTTTCTCGGTGAATTAGGTCCTGGGTTATTTTCTTGAGTTCAAGAAAATAGTCTTCGTTCTTGAAATGAATAGCATCGTATTGAGCAAATCCAGCTTCGAAATAGGAATTCATTTTGGATTCCGTAATCGCTTTAACACCTAGCTTTTCATAAAGCCCGCGTACTGCCTGTACTTTTTCTTCTTTGTCGAATTCGCTTTGGGAAAGCCAGTAGTTTAGTGTTTCAGCATCTTCACCTTCAGCAAGTTCAAGTGCCTTTATCAGAAGGAAAGTTTTTTTATTGGAAATGATATCTCCTCCGACCTGCTTACCGAATTTGGCCTGATCTGCAAAGACATCGAGTAAGTCGTCTTTCAGCTGAAAGCCAACACCGATATTCATTCCGAAATCATATAACTTCTGTGCATCATCCTTTTCCGCTCCAGCCAGCAAAGCACCAAGTTGTAAAGCGAATCCCAAAAGAACGGCAGTCTTCAAGCGAATCATATTGATATATTCGTCTTCGTGTACAGACTCCAAGGACTCAAAATTCATGTCGAACTGCTGTCCTTCACATACTTCTGAAGCTGTTTTATTGAACAAGCGAATTATCTCTCCTAGTTTTTCGGCTTCAGTAGGTAAGAGCAAATCATAGGCTTTTACCAACATTACGTCACCTGAAAGTATGGCTACGTTATTATTCCATTTGATATGGACAGCTTTTTTGCCTCTTCTCAAGGGAGCATCGTCCATAATATCGTCATGCATCAGTGTGAAGTTGTGAAAGACTTCTACTGCCGCCGCCTGGCTTAGGATTGTTTCCGGATCAGTCTTATAGATCCCATATGCCAATAAACTAAGCAAAGGACGGATTCTCTTTCCGTCCAAGCCTAGAATATAAGTAATGGGTTCATAAAGTTCTCGTGGTGACTTTCCTATTCCCGCATCTATCGGGAATTTATTCTGGATGTAGTGCTCCAGCTTACCTAACAGGGCGTGCGCGTGGCTTTTTTCTGTCATTATCTGCAAATTCCAAATCAATTGTTCTACGGTCAATGTCGGTGTTGACCACCCTGACCTTAACTTTATCACCTAAAGTGATCATTTTTTTCGTCTTCGAACCAACGAGACGCATGTTTTTCTGGTCGAAATCGTAGTAATCGTCATCCATATCCTGGACGCGAATCATGCCTTCACACTTGGTTTCTGTGATTTCTACAAAGACTCCCCACTCAGTGATTCCAGCTACAATTCCCTCGTAATCTTTGTCTTCTGCAAGTGACATGAATTCCACTTGCTTGTATTTGATAGATGCTCTTTCGGCATCAGCAGCACGTTTTTCTCGTTCAGAGGAATGCACACATTTTTGCTCCCATGCCTCAGCATCTGGAGATTTTCCATTTTCAAGATAAAGCTCAAGCAGCCTGTGCACCATCATGTCTGGGTATCGACGGATAGGAGAGGTGAAGTGAGAATAATGTGCGAATGCAAGACCAAAGTGTCCTTTTGGTTCGGTCGTGTATTTGGCTTTCGCCATACTTCGAATCGCCAGTTGCTCAAGCACGTTCTGCTCAGGCTTGCCCTGTATTTCTTCCATCAGCTTATTTAGCGCATTGGAAACATTATTAGGGTTTTGAATATCGAATTCATGACCAAATCGCTTCGCAAAGCCTGAGAAAGTATCCAATCGCTCCATGTCTGGAGAATCGTGTGTACGATATACAAAGGTGTCTTTTCCCTTATTTTTATTGAAAATGAATTCAGCTACATATTTGTTTGCCAAAAGCATAAACTCTTCTATGAGCTTATGAATATCTTTTCGCTCTTTGATAATCAAACCAAGTGGAGTGCCTTTTTCGTCCAGGTTGAACTTCACTTCTACCGTCTCAAAGTTGACAGCACCATGCTTGAATCTACGCTGACGGATTTTCTTCGCCATTACATTTAGCAAAGTTAATTCTTCAAAGTAGTCTCCTGACTGATTGTCAATATTCTCCTGAGCATCTTCGTAGGCATATCTTCGATCAGAGTGAATGACAGTTTTGCCAATCCAATGTTTCTTCACATTAGCCTCATCATCCACTTCAAATACGCAGGCAAAAGTCAGTTTGTCTTCATTTGGACGAAGTGAGCAAAGTCCATTACTCAATCGCTCTGGAAGCATAGGGATAGTTCTGTCTACCAAATAGACAGATGTTGCTCTGTTATATGCTTCTTTTTCCAAAGCCGTATTTGGCTGCACATAGTGAGTTACATCAGCGATGTGAATACCTATTTCGTGATTACCATTTTCTAATTTTCTATAGGAAATAGCATCATCAAAATCCTTCGCATCCGCAGGATCAATCGTGAAAGTCAGAATATCTCTGAAATCTTTTCTTTTCTTGATTTCTTTGGCTGTGATTTTCTCAGAAATTGCTTCAGCTTCTTTTTCTGGCTCTTCTGGATATTCAAAAGGTAATCCGAATTCTGCCATGATAGAGTGAATCTCCACTTCATGTTCTCCGGCTTTACCGAGTACACGAATTACTTCTCCAGTTGGATTCTTATCTCCTTCTCGCCATTCGGTGAGTTTGACGATTACTTTTTCGCCATGCACAGCACCATTCAATGCTCCTCGATGAACGAATATATCCTTGTGCATTTTTCTAAAATCCGGAACTATGAATGCGAAACGAGGGGATATTTCCACTCGCCCTACGAATTCGTCACGGCTTCTTTGTACTACTTCCAGCACTTTGCCTTCTACTCGCCCGGTTTTTCCTTTGAGGGGATAGACCATTACACGAACTTTATCGCCATCAAGCGCTTGTTTGAGGTCAGCTTCTTTAACCATAATATCTCCATCGACTTTTTCAGGGTCAAGTGGGACAATGAATGCGAAGCGAGGATTTACAAAGTCCACAATACCCTCGATGAACTCAGGATCCTGAGTGGATGAGTAATAATTTCTTGGATTGCGAGAAACTGATCCAGCTTCTACTAGTTTGCTGAGCACTGGTTCCACTCCACCTTTTGTAAGGGCATCCCGGATTTCCAGTTTCTTAATGATTTGCTTGGAGTTAAATTCTTCTCCAAAATTAGCGTCTAAAAATTGAAGGATACGACGAGCCAAGCTGGCTGCATCTGTTTGTTTTCCTCCATTATTTTTACTTGTGTTTTTGTTGTTAGTTTTTCTTCCCATGTTTTGGGTTGTTGATTAGGGTTAAGGTAAAAAGATTTATGTCCCTGCGCCCATTAATCTTTGTGATCTTTTTTTGAATCTTCTAAATGGATGATTTCTATTTCTAAGTCATCCAACTGTGGATGCATAGCCATATATACTCGAGCTGTGACTTCCACATCTCTCAGGCAATATTTTTTGATTTTTTCTACGTCTTTTTCCAGATGAAAAGTAGTGTTGACCTGACTTCCGTCAAGATCATCTTTTGAAGATGGAATTCCAAAAACTGAAGCTAAAAGCTCCAAGCGGGTGTAATGTTTATAGTCTCCAAACTTCCAAAGCTCCATCGTGTCTAGATGGCGAACTTCCCAGGGCTTTTTCCCTGAGATCTGTAAAGGCTCTGGCAATGCTACTCCATTGATGAGCATTCTGCGGCAGAGGTATGGAAAATCAAATTCCTTACCGTTGTGAGCGCAAAGAATCCATTTTTTCTTCTCTAACAAAGCCTTAAACTCTAAAAGAAGTTCCCGTTCATCTTCATGCGCATAACATTTCGATCTGAACGCCAGTTTTTTGTCTTTCTTTTTCCACTGAAAATACCCCACGCCGACGCATACTACTTGCCCAAATTCGGCATGGATTCCTGCTCGATCAAAGTACAAGTCTCCAGGGGCATGAATGCCGTCTTCAGTGTGAATCAAACGCTCTTTTCTTAGCCACTCTTCTTGAATTCGCTCGGGCAGTTCTTCAAATTTTTCAGTTAACGAAGCTGTTTCTATATCTAGAAACAGAATGTCATTCAAATGATCAAAAAAATCTGCCATAAGCGTGAATTATGCATGTAGAACTCCTTCTAGGCCAATTTCGGGAATCATCTTTATGAAGCCAGGATCGAAACTGCCTGAAGTAAAGATAAACTTTTTATCAAAAATCTGATCCATAATATAATAACTCACCCAAAACTCATTGTTCAAAGCAAAAACCGATGGATCAATAGCTTCGATTTTAGCTACAGCCTGCTCACTTAATTCATCTAACATGTGTCGAAGGGTAGATGTTTTCTTTATTTCTCCATTTATTTCACCGTAGCCTTTTGAAGTGATCATCACATTTTTCAGCTCAATCATATTCAAGTTGATAATATATACCGCCCATTCAGTGCCAGTTGCAGTTTCTTCTTTTGCTATTGCCAGTTTTACTCCAGTCACAGGGCTGAAATCTATGTCTTTCTTCATAATGTTTCTATACTCTCCATTTCAAATAATTCGATCAAATGCTGCTTCACTCGACCTTTAACCTCTTGCATATCCACTGCTCTGCCCAGTTCAAGATGAAGTGATGTCACTGCTTTGTCGTCGATCCCACAGGGGATGATGTGTCCAAAATAGCTGATATCCGTGTTGACGTTGAAAGCAAAACCGTGCATGGTAACCCAGCGACTGGATTTTACACCCATAGCGCAGATTTTCCTGGGATTTTTCTGCTCCAAATGGTCTATCCATACGCCAGTTAATCCGTCTATTCTACCTGCTTGGATTCCATAATCTACCAAAGTCAAAATGATCGCTTCTTCCAGAAATCTCAAGTATTTGTGAATGTCTGTGAAGAAATTATCCAGATCCAAAATAGGATATCCTACGAGTTGCCCTGGTCCGTGATAAGTAATATCTCCGCCACGATTGATTTTGTAATATTGAGCATGGTGGCTTTTAAGACCGTTTTCATCCAATAGCAGATTTTCTTCCTTGCCACTTTTTCCCAGTGTATAGACATGCGGGTGCTCCACAAATAGGATGTAATTGCTACTTGGAGATTGGTAGGCAGGAGCCAAAGGACGGTTTCTGATTTTCAGCGCGACCGTTTCTGCAAATAACTGCTCCTGATAGTCCCAAGCCTGCTGGTAATCAAGCTGTCCTAGATCTCGGAATTCTACTTTTTTATTAATAATTTCATTCATCGGATAGTCCCGAAGGATTTACTTTTCAACTGAGCCAGCAACTGGTTCGTTCATTGATTTTTCAAAATTAAACAAATATCCAAGATGGCTGAACACAACGATTCTGGAAAACTTGCAGAGGAACTAGCTGCTGACTGGTTAGTGAGCAAAGGGTATGAATTTGTAGAAAAGAATTACAGATACTCACATGCCGAGATTGATTTGATCATGAAGCATCGCGGACTGTTAATTTTTGTTGAAGTTAAATTCAGATCAGGGACTGGCTTTGGATTTGCAGAGGAGTTTGTGGATTCGGTCAAACGGAAACTGATTATCAAAGCCGCAGATCAGTACATATATGAAAATGACTGGCATAAAGACATCCGCTTTGATATTGTAGGCGTTTATAAGGATCGCACAGGGAAAATTAATTTCAGGCATTTTGAAGATGCATTTTACTAAACAATCACCCCGGTTTAATTTAAAAAAACATGAAGAAAGTAACAGTAACGTTCTTTTTTGCCCTTCTGGCAATTGTAGGATTCGCACAAGATGCTAAGAAGGACAGACGAATAGAGGAAGATGCTATAGATGCAAAAGCAGCATTTTTGGAAGACGATCCAGAAATGGAGAGTTTTTTCAGCTCTTCTTATGGCTACATTATCTTACCAAATGTAGGTAAAGGTGGTCTTGGGATCGGTGGAGCTGCCGGAAACGGAGTTGCTTACCAAGGTGGAAATAATATTGGCTTTGCAAAAATGACGCAGATTACGATAGGTTTTCAGGCAGGCGGACAAGCATATTCCGAAGTTGTGTTCTTCGAAGATCAGGAGGCGTTTGAGAGATTCAAAAACAGTAAAGTAGAAATGTCTGCTCAGGTATCGGCAGTTGCCGCAGCTGAAGGGGCTTCTTTGAATGCAAAGTATATCGAAGGTGTAGCTGTATTTACACTCGCAAAAGGTGGATTGATGTATGAAGCCTCAGTGGGAGGTCAGCAATTCAAATTCAGAGAAAAATAAGAATTATATGTATATCGGAAATGATGCCAGTATACTTATTTTCTTTGGTGTACTGGCTGGAAGACCGATGACAGGAGACCGAAGTGTCCTAAAATCTAGAGTTTAGCTTATATTTTGATGCTTACATCCACTTACTGCTAGAAAAGCTGATATAAATAAAAAATTAATTGTCTTTTCGATAGACTAGATTTCCGTCCTTATCCCATTCAGCACGAATGTAAGGGCGGAAATTTTTTGTATAAGCTGATTCCTGATATTGAACCTCGCGCTTCCGGATTGCTTTGGTATTGTTCGTATCCCAATATTCTGTCCAAAGCCCTACTTTTTCTCCGAATTGATATTCTCCAGTTACAGCCACTTGCTTATCTTCATAGAAGTAGAAGTAATTTCCTTCTTCAAGTCCATATTGCACAGGGATGATTTCTCGGATAGTTTTAGTGGATTGGTCGAAATAGCGGGTTCGGGATTCTCTAGGCCAGCCTTCGGAAAAGTGGTTTTTGTCCTGAAGTACATTCTTGGAATCAAATAGCATCCAGGTTTTGTGCTTAGTACCGTAGTAGAACATGCCACTTTCCACCACTTCTTCATTGATTACACGCTCGTAAGGCCCGTGAAGCAGGTAGCCTTTCCCTGCTACATAATCTTTGGTCTTGATGCTTCTATCCTGCGTGTCAAACCAGTATACGTCCCGAATATATGGATCAGGCCTTCGGCTTACATCAGTGTAGCTGAAGAACTCAAAAATCTGCTGACCTCGGATTTCATTTCGCGTGTAGCCTTTTTTAGTTTTGATTCCGAACCATTCATTTTTGCGTTCTTTCTTCTTTTTCTCTTTTTTTTCTTCCTTTTCTTTTGAGTCATCAAAAAGCAGCAAAGGCATAGTCGTTGGAAGCAACCTTGAGTTCACCACACCACTAGAATCAGGATCTGATTTGGGTTTTGCTTCTTCTTTTTGCGCAAAAGAAACCTTGCTCAAAAGTAGGAGGAAAATAAAACTGATATAAAATCTACTCATTGTATACAAAAACGCAATTTACTTCGGTGTATTTTATCCAAAAATAACATTTCGAGATCAAAACCCACCGATTGTTTAGATTTTATAATCTTCTCTCTATTTTTGTGGAATTTGTAATAAAATCTCTCAAACAATGAATTCTATTTTATCAGACCGGATAATCAATATGGAGGAATCGGCCACTCTTGCCATGGCAAAAAAAGCAAGAGAGCTGAAATCACAAGGAGTTGACATCATCAGCCTTAGTTTAGGTGAGCCTGACTTCAAGACTCCAAAGCATATCCAAGAGGCTGCAAAAGATGCAATCGACGAAGGAAAGTACTTTTCATATCCTCCTGTAGCGGGTTATCAGGATTTGAGAGAAGCTATCGCAAAGAAGCTTCGTGAAGAGAACGAAATCTCTGAAGCAAAAGCTGAAAACATCGTTGTTTCAACTGGAGCCAAGCATTCTATTGCCAATGTATTCATGTGCATGATCAATGAAGGCGATGAGGTAGTTATCTTCTCTCCTTACTGGGTGAGTTACGCCGAAATCATCAAGCTAGCTGGTGGAGTTCCTGTATTGATACAAGGTACTTTGGAGAACAACTTCAAAGCAACTGCTGCTCAGTTAGAGGCTGCGATTACTCCTAAGACCAAAGGTGTTATTTATTCGTCTCCATGTAATCCTACTGGATCGGTATTTAGCAAGTTCGAACTTGAAGCGATTGCCAACGTGGTGAAAAAGCATGAAAACATCATGGTGATCGCCGATGAGATCTACGAGAAAATCAACTTTGCTGGAAGAAATTACAGCATCGGATCATTCCCAGGAATGTTCGAAAGAACAATCACCGTAAACGGATTCTCTAAAGGCTATGCAATGACTGGCTGGAGAGTGGGTTACATCTGTGCTCCAGTATGGATGGCAAAAGCTGTAGAAAAAATCCAAGGTCAGTTCACTTCAGGAGGAACAGGTATCGCTCAAAGAGCTGCACTTGCAGGTATTTCTGGAGATCAGACTCCAACGACTGAAATGGCTAATGCTTACCTAAGAAGAAGAGGCTTGGTATTGGACTTACTTCGTGATATCCCAGGAATCAAAACTCACGTACCAGAAGGAGCATTCTATTTCTTCCCAGACGTGACTGCTTTCTTTGGCAAGTCTGCCAAAGGACATGATGTGAAAGATGCGGATGATCTTTGCTTGTATCTTTTGGCAGAAGCTCACGTGTCTCTAGTGACTGGAGCTGCTTTTGGAGCGCCGGATTGTATCCGACTTTCTTACGCAGCTTCCGATGAAGAGCTGGTAGATGCTCTCGGAAGAATGAAAAAAGCACTCGGCGAGCTAGCTTAATCTGATTATCCGTAACGATGCCAGTATTGCTTTTTTCTTTACTATCCTGACCGAAGACCGAAGACGGATGACCGAAGCGAGCCTCAATCTAAAAGTTGATCATACTCGCTAGAAGATTAGGTTTTCTTGGCTAGAAAACAGATACAACAAATGTTAGAACTTAACCCCGGCAAACGTCGGGGTTATTTTTTGCCTAGCCAGAAAGGCTTATTTTTGAGAAAAATTACCCTATGGCTGAAGTAATCGTAATCACCCCGGTTAAGAATTCTCTTGAAACAACCCTAGATACTGCAAGAGCTATTGCAAGCTCCACGGTAGGGGTAAGGCATATTATTTTTAATGACTTCAGTACAGAAGAGACCAAAGTAGGGCTTGAGCAGAATAAGGCAGAAATCGGTTATGAACTCATTCATTTGGAGGATCATACAGATCATCCTTCGCCTAATTACAAGCTGGTACTTCAGATGGCTCAGAAGATGGCGAATGAAGCTAGCTTACCCCTTTTAGTCATAGAATCAGATGTAGTGGTGAAGCCCGAGACTATTGCGGATTTGCTGAGTTTCCAGAAATCATCCATTAAATCTGGGTTGGTAGGATCTGTGACGGTGGATGAAAATGGGATGGTAAACTTTCCGTATCTGAAATTCAAAGGAGTGAAAGAGTCAGTAATCGATACTTCGAGAAGTTTAAGCTTTTGCTGTACACTTTTCGGAACTGACTTTTTGAAAGCCTATGACTTCATGGGATTAGATGAAGCAAAAGATTGGTATGATACGTTTATCTCAAAGAAGTCCATCGAGCTGGGATTCAAGAATCATGTGCTGATGAATGCTCCCGTGTGGCATAGACCACATGCCAGCAGACCATGGAAGCAATTGAAATACAGCAATCCTCTGAAATACTATTTCCTGAAGTTCTGGAAGGGAATGGATAAGATTTGATTAGAGTTTACCTATGAACTTCATCAAGGTATTGTAAGGTCTGGACCAGGTACGCTGGATTCTTAGGGGGCCGTTCAACTCTCTCTCAAAAAAGTCCATGTGTTTGGCATTCAAATAAGCTAACCTCTCAATTTTCTTTTGGTGAGTAGCTGTCTTCTTTCTTTTGCTGGTTGGAGTCAATCTATAGAAATATCCTAAGAAAGGTAACTGCACAACCTCTCCACCATTTTTTAGCATTTTAATCCAAAACTCCCAATCTTCTCTTCCCATCGTCATGTCTTCAGAGAATCCACCAACTTCCAAGGCATCTTTTTTCCAAAAAAAGGTAGCGGGAAAAATCATATTATCTCTTGCGAGTTGATAGCGGCTAAAGGGCTTGAGATTCCATTTTTTTTGCCCCTTTTCATTGAATTTTATTCCCTGGCAATAGACAACTCTCACTTCTGGTCTAGCTACCATGACTTTGACCGCTTCCTCCATGTAATTAGGGGCGATTAAATCGTCCCCATCCAATGGTAGAATGATTTCACCTTTAGCGGTTTTGATTCCATGATTTCTAGCTCTTGATACGCCTCCATTGGGTTGATCCAAGACCACTACTTCTGGAAATTCTTGCTCCAGTTCACGGGCTATTTCGAGAGAATTGTCAGTGGACCCATCATTGATTATTAAAAGTTCAATCGGTCTGTAGGAGGATGCAAGTGCACTTTTAACTGTTTCTCTAAGGTATTTCGCTTGGTTATAACAAGGAGTAATTATAGAAACTAATGGTGCTTTCATTTTCACGTGCTTAAAACTCTCAAATTTTACTATTCGAAGGTAACTTTTATTTTATAAAGATTTAATTTCCGAGAATGTGTCAAGGATAGACTTTACTGCCTAGTTTTTAACGGTTTCGCAGTAAGTTTCTGAGAACCTGATTAATCTAAAGAGATTTTCTTAGACCTGATACTACTGGAATAATCAGTGCCTCAGTTCCATTTTTTCTAGAATTGAGAGAGTTAGTTATCTCTTCATTAAACCTATCAGTTGAAATAGGGGGATACTAGGAAGACTAAATCAAGTTTTGTTATATTTTGAAAAGAGTAAGAAAATAGTTTGAAACTTTGTTTAAATCATTGAATTTCATAACTTTAAAATGGTGATTAAACAACTTTTTATCAATATTTGATTTTTTCAAACACGGATTCTTTTAATAATCCATTTTTCTAACTCAAGCTGTTTCAAAGAAAATCCGGGCTATGGCCCGGATTTTTTTTTGAATTTTTTTTAGTGAACTTTCGATTTCCGAATTGCTTAAAGGTCCACATGATCAAAAATAAGAATTTACTTTTCCTAGTTTTTACATTTGCTTTTTGCATTCGCGGGTTTGGTCAGAATGATAAGTTTCAATATGACACTAGTTATGTTGAGAGTACTCACGAAGCATTCGCAATCAGGCTTTTTACTTCTCAGAAATACACTCGACTTGTTCAAAATACTCCAGACCAAGATCGAACTTTTGTATTAAAGCCAAACACTGGTTTGAAAATGGGAGTTGGGGTTAGCTATCAGCGCTTGACTATCAATGTTTCATTTCCCGTAGGGTTTCTGTACCCGGATAAGCAAAAGAATTGGCCCTTCAATTTGGATTTACATTCACATATTTATGCTCCCAGAATCATAATTGACTTTTTTGGGCAGTTTTATGGAGGTTATAAGATAAAAGCAGATGATTTGGAAAACTCAGATGCGGATTATCTTAGAGAAGACATGCGTTTATCATCCATGGGTATGAATATGAATTATCTTTTTTTTGGAGATAAAATTTCACTTGGAGCTGCTTTCAATCAGACTGCCGTTCAAAAACGTTCTGCATTTTCCCCATTTATAGGATTTGAAATCTATGGAGGAAAAATTAAAGGAGATTCTCTTTTATTACCAAAAAGTCAAGTACCCGACGCTGCTAATTTTGATAAAGCTGGCTATTTTCAAGTAGGTCCTAACGCAGGTTTGGCAGGGTCTCTGGTGTTTGGAAAGGGGTTTTTTCTTACGGGTACTGCATCAGCCAATTTGAGTGGAGGTTATTCCAAATGGAGAAATGGAGAAGAGTTCAAGAAATGGGGTGTAGTTCCTACTTATTACCTGAGGGCTTTCGTAGGCTATAATGGAAAGAGCTTCTCTATTAATGGAAATTATGTTTATAAAAATTTAAACTTAGTAGAGGGGGGAGCTTACGATCAAGCGATCAACACGGGGAATTATAGGGTTATTTTAATGTATAAGTTATACCCTAGGGATAAATTCAAAAAAGGGTTCAATAAAATAAACCCACTAAGTGTACTGTTTAAGGATTAGTACATCAACCTATGGACTCTCCGTGATAATTATTTTAGCTTTGAACACATAAAAAACCCAAATACAATGGCAGATCAATTCGGTATTCAAGAATCTTTGAAGCGACTCGGAATAAAATCAGAAAACTCAGGGACATCCACTGGTGTCAATTGGATAGATTCTGGAGAAGCTTCCATTTCATCTTTTTCACCGGCAGATGGGACTTTGATTGGCAAGGTGCAGACTACCAATCTGGAAACATACGAGGATGTGATCTCTCAGGCTCAAGTTGCTTTTGAAAGCTGGAGACAAGTACCTGCGCCGCATCGAGGTGAAATTGTGAGAGAGATTGGTAATGCGTTAAGGGAAAAGAAGGCTGACCTAGGAAAGCTTGTCTCTTATGAGATGGGGAAATCCTATCAAGAGGGACTAGGAGAGGTGCAGGAGATGATAGATATCTGTGATTTTGCAGTTGGCCTTTCTCGCCAACTTTATGGTTTGACGATGCATTCTGAGCGTCCTGGTCATAGAATGTATGAGCAGTGGCATGCTCTGGGAATAATCGGGATTATTTCTGCCTTCAATTTCCCTGTGGCAGTTTGGTCTTGGAATGCTGCATTGGCTTGGGTTTGTGGAGATGTTTGTGTTTGGAAGCCATCTGAAAAAGCACCTCTTTCTGGAATTGCATGCCAGCATATTGCGAGTGAGATTTTTGAAAAACATGGCATGCCAGAGGGAATATGTTCACTTATCATTGGTGATTATAAAGTAGGCGAACTGATGTCACATGATTCTAGAATTCCATTGGTTTCAGCTACTGGTTCTACCCGTATGGGGAAATTAGTTGGGCAGGCAGTTGGAGGTAGGCTAGGAAGGTCTCTTTTGGAACTTGGTGGAAATAATGCCATCATCATCACCGAAAATGCCGACATGGACATGGCGATTCGAGGAGCTTTATTTGGAGCTGTTGGAACGGCAGGTCAGCGTTGTACCAGCACAAGACGTCTTATTATCCATGAGAATGTCTATGAAGAAGTCAAGTCGAGGCTAGCGTCTGCATATAGCAAACTAGTGATTGGGAATCCTTTGGATGAAAAAAATCATGTTGGGCCAGTAATTGACAAGGATGCAGTTAAGATGTATTTGGCTGCAATAGAGAAAGTGAAGACTGAAGGAGGGAAGGTTGTAGTAGAAGGAGGCGTTTTAAGTGGTGATGGCTATGAGTCTGGCTGCTATGTGAAACCAGCCATCTATGAAGCTGAAAATCACTTTGAAATCGTGCAACACGAGACATTTGCACCGATTCTTTATTTGATCAAATACAAGACATTAGCTGAAGCTATAGCAATACAAAATGGCGTTCCGCAGGGACTATCATCTGCGATTATGACAACCAATATGAGAGAAGCTGAAGCATTCCTTTCAGTGGCAGGTTCTGACTGTGGAATTGCTAATGTGAATATCGGAACCTCCGGTGCGGAAATCGGTGGTGCTTTTGGTGGCGAAAAGGAAACTGGTGGAGGAAGAGAGTCCGGCTCTGATGCTTGGAAAGCTTATATGCGTCGTCAGACAAATACGATCAATTACTCATCCACTTTGCCGTTGGCTCAGGGGATTAAGTTTGATATTTGAAAATTGTAACCCTTATAAATGCCAATCAAGCCACAACTAAAGATTTAAATAATACGATGTTAGTCATAATTATCTCTTACCAACTTTTGGCTTGACTTCCTCAATTCCCCTTTGACCAACCCAGCCATGCACTCTGAAGAGCTTAAAGCATCTTTGATTATCTCTGTTTATAAAGATGTCCATTTTTTAGAACAAGTTATGAAGTCCCTAGAGTTGCAGACTTGGAGGGAATTTGAGGTGATAATTTCTGAAGACGGAGATAGTCTGGAGATGAAGGATTATGTGCGACAATCAAACTCTAGTTTTCCTATCCAGCATCTGACACAGGAAGATTTAGGATGGAGAAAAAACCGCGCACTTAATCGGGCTATTAAATCAGCCAAAACTGAATGGCTAGTATTTATAGATGGAGACTGTGTGCTTCATCCGCGATTTATGGAATTTCACTTTAAACTTTCTAATAGAAATTCCATTCTGGCTGGAAAGCGAATAAAATTGGATCCAGAGACTTCTAATGAGCTAATTGAAGGTAAATTACCATTAAGTAAAATGAACAGGCTTATTGTTGGGAAATTCCGCAAAATATCTAGGAAGGGTGGTCAATTTGTTGAGGAAGGTATATTCATAGATCCCACGGGTCCTTTTGGTTTCATTCCTAAGGTGAGAAAAATGAGGAATTTGAAAGGTTGTAATATGTCGTTTCATAGGTCCGCCATAGAAGCAATAAATGGGTTTAATGAGGATTACATCAAACCTGCTGTTGGTGAGGATATCGATTTGGTATGGAGATTTCAAGGTTTGGGGTTTCACTTGGTTTCCCTGAGAAATCTAGCGGTTCAGTATCATTTATATCATAAGGAAAGTTGGATAGAGCAAGAGGATAATATGGAAATCATGAGGAGAAATCAAAAACTTCAGGAATATGTCTGTAAAAATGGCCTTGAGAAGAAATAGGCTTTATTACTGATAGCTATCCAAATTGTTAAAAAACTGGTGGAGGTCGCGAGTCAGGATCATGTGCATGGAAAACATACATGCGTCGTCAGACAAATACGATCAATTACTCATCTACTTTGCCGTTGGCTCAGGGGATTAAGTTTGATATTTAGAGTTTCTGATTTCTCGGTTTTATGCCAATTGCATTTTTGGTTTAAGAGGCGGGAAGATCGAAGTGGTCTTAACTAAGCGTCAGTCTCGTATTCAAAATAGTTACTTTGAATACATGTGAAATTAGGATTTAATGGAATAGCCTCCTGATGTGATATTTGGAGGCTTTTTTATGTAGTATTAAAAAAAAATGGGGCAAAAAAAATCCCGAATAAATTATCCGGGATTGAATGTGGGAGTTGAGGGATTCGAACCCCCGACCCTCTGCTTGTAAGGCAGATGCTCTGAACCAACTGAGCTAAACTCCCAATAAATTTTCTTTTGAAACTCTGAACCTCCCGATAGCTATCGGGATGAGCTAAACTCCCAAGAATTAAATATTGCTCACTTTTGAGCATAAATAGTAAGATGTGGGAGTTGAGGGATTCGAACCCCCGACCCTCTGCTTGTAAGGCAGATGCTCTGAACCAACTGAGCTAAACTCCCATCATTGTATTCCTTTCCGTTCGAAAGGGAATGCAAAGGTAATTAGAGATTCATTTGTGGCAAATCTTGGATTGCTTTTTTTTGATAATAAAAAATAATCGTTTGATAATGAGGAGGTAAATTATTTTTTATTTAGCCTTTACTCCAGATTCAACATAAATCCAGCCCTAAACCAGCGGCCTGGCATCTGTACAGTTCCCGATTCGATATAGTCTGTATCGGTGATATTGGATGCTTCGGCAAAGAATCCGATTTTTCCGGTTCGATTATAGTCTACTCGCATGTCTAGTAGGAAATAAGGGTCCAGATTCATGCGCTCTACATTTCTCATTTTGGTGTTCCACTCCAGCTTTTGGCCAATCCCAACAAGCACTCCTCCGATCATTTGATTTTTCAATGCTGTCAAAGCATATCTAGTCTCGATTCCAGGCTGATTGATCAAATCAGCATTGATGTAGTTATAGGAAAGATTGAATTCCTTGACCTGTATAGTATTGCCATTTGGATTTACACGATAGTTTAGGGAAGCTTCAATTCCATTGAATTTGACTTCGCTGAAATTCTGTGGCTGCCAAGGAGTGTCAGCACTGGTTCTTGTCCATTCGATCAGGTTGTCAGTGCTTCTATTGAAGTAAACCAATTCTGCAAAAATCCCGGATTTAGACCATTTTGCTCCAATTTCGAAGTTTTGCGCTTGCTCAGGTACGAGTTGATCATTTCCGATATTGGTTGGGCCTTTATAGTACAGATCGTTGTAGGTAGGGATTCTATAGCTTATTCCGTAGCCTGAGTAAAGCCTCAGATCAGATGTAGCCTGAAAACCAATTTCCGCTCCTGGGAAATGCTTCCAGCCATATTCTGAATAATAGTTAGAATACACTCCAGCCCGTAAATCTACTTTTGAACCAAAATTGACCATTTGTTCTAAGAAGATCCCTGTCAGCACTCGATCACGACTTCCAAGATTGGTACTTTCGATGGCTTCCTTTCTGGTCTCTAGACCAAAGCCAGTTTTACCGAATTTGGATTCAAAATTTCCGTTTGCCTCCAAGGCAAAAACGTCTGTCGTATGGTTGTTTTTGTAGAACTCCGGCTCATTTTTCTTGAGCACATATTCGTCAGCATTTCTGCGAAAATAACCTCGGGTATTTAGGTAAAAGTTCTCTAGTTTTAAAGAGTGACTAAGTGAAGCCAAGGTTGTCTGAACGCTTTCCCACTGATCTGGAAATGCACTGGAGTAAAAACCATTGGCACCGAAGCTACGGTCTGTATAGGCTATCATGCCCTTCAATTCATTTTTCTCATTGAGATCAACACCACCTTCGTAGAAGATATTGCTGACTTGGTAGTCCGAATTATACCAATGTCCATTTGAGTCATCGTAAGAGATCGCCAAGTTTTGCTTGTAATTCCCTACAGGAAGTGAACCGGCAAAGTTTATTCCCTTCATTCCAAAGTCACCTGCATAGCCTTGAATTCTAGCATATCTTTTATCGCTCAGTTCAGTAATTACATTGATCGCGCCTGCATAGGCATTTTGCCCAAAAACTCTTGATGCCGGACCTTTCAATACTTCCACTCTGTCAATATTGACCAAGGGAACTGGGATATTCATCATGTGATGCCCCGTCTGAGGATCGCTGAGTTTGATACCATTCAGAAGCATGAGCGTCTGCTCAAAGGATCCACCACGGATACTTACATCTGATTGTACTCCGGTAACTCCTCTTTGACGAATATCTACGCCCGGTACAAATGATAGTATTTCAGCTAAACTTCTGGCTGGAGTGGTTTCGAGCTGAAGTTTACTTACCAGAGAGATGTTTCTGCTTTGCTTTGAAAAAGGGATTTGGATTCTGTTTTCATGAATTAAAACTTCTCCTAAATCCTGTGTTGTGGTGTCTGTTTGAGCATTTACACCTAAAGAAAATGCCAATGAAGACACTAGTAGTACTAATTTTCGCATGGGTTGATCGTAAATAGAAGCCCAAAAGTGAACTGAAAATATGCTTTTTCCAATAATGAGATATTTCTAAAAATTTGTTATAAGAGAGACTCTCCTGTAAAATATACTAGAGCTTATGTTAGCAATTCTTACTTTTAGGGTTAAATCAATTATCTAGTATGCGCAGGAAAATTATAATTAAGCTGCTTTTTGCCGGAGCTATGCTCGCAGGAATCAGCAATTCTTTTGCTCAAGAAGTAAAGGAAAATAACCAGAAAGAATTTGGTGAATTTATCAATCGCAAGGGAACCTACACGCGATCTGCCTCTGGCAAACCTAATATAGGCTACTGGCAAAACAAGGCTGATTATCAAATCGCTGTGACTTTGGATGATCAGGCACACACGCTATCTGGTAATATTAAGCTTACCTATACCAATAATAGCCCTGAGACTCTAGACTTCATCTGGATGCAAATGGAGCAAAACCGATTCAAAGAAGATTCTAGAGGAACTTTGACTACTCCAATTCAAGGAAATCGCTACAATGGTGATATTGACGGAGGTTTCGATGTTACTAATCTACAAGCTAAAGTGGGGTCTAAAGGATCCGTTTCTTCTAAAAACATTGTTTCAGATACCAGAATGCAAGTTTGGTTCAACGAGCCTATCCCAGCAAAAGGTGGTACTGCCACAGTTTCAATGGATTTCTCTTTCAAAGTTCCGGTAGAAGGAATGGATAGAATGGGAAGACTTGAAGTGGAAGATGGTTGGATCTATGCTTTTGCTCAGTGGTATCCTAAAGTAGCCGTATTTGACGATGTAGAAGGTTGGAATGTGGAGCCTTACTTGGGAGCTGGAGAGTTTTATCTTGAGTATGGTGATTTCGATTACAAAGTTACCGTTCCTTATGACCACATCGTGGTGGGTTCTGGTGAGCTTTTGAATCCCAAAGAAGTCTTGAGCAAAGAGCTTCAGAATCGTTACGCTAAAGCAAAAGACAGTGATACTACAGTAATGATGATCACTGCTGAAGAGCTAGGGAATACTGAATTGACAAGACCTAAGCAAGAGGGAACAGTTACCTGGCATTTCGCTATCCAAAATAGCCGTGATGCGGCTTTTGCTACTTCGAGAGCATTTATCTGGGATGCTGCCAAAATCAACTTGCCTAGTGGAAAGAAAATATTAGCTCAGTCTGCTTATCCTAAAGAATCAAATGGAACTGATGCTTGGTCTAGATCTACAGAATATACCAAAGCATCTATCGAGCATTATTCTTCTACATGGTTTGAATTCCCTTATGCTACTGCGACTAACGTAGCTGCAGACATCGGAGGGATGGAATACCCAGGATTGAACTTCTGTAGTTATAATTCCAAAGGAGAAGACCTTTGGGGAGTAACTGATCACGAGTTTGGTCACAACTGGTTTCCAATGATTGTAGGATCCAATGAGCGCAGATACCCATGGATGGACGAAGGCTTCAATACCTTTATCAACCATTACAGCACACTATCCTTCAATGATGGAGAATACCCATCAAACTTGAATGAAACGCGTAGATATACAAATTTCTTCACTAGCGAGACTAGAGAAGGGATTGACACTTATCCAGATGTCGTAAATGTTGGTAATTTGGGAATGCTTGCTTACAATAAGCCAGCTTTTGGCCTATTAATGTTGAGAGAGTACATTTTGGGCCATGAGCGATTTGATAATGCCTTCAAATCTTACATCAAGACTTGGTCATACAAGCATCCACAGCCTACTGACTTCTTCAATCATATGGAGAATGTAGCTGGTGAGAATCTTTCTTGGTTCTGGCAAGGATGGTTCTACGGAACTGGCAATATTGACTTGGGAGTAAATGCGGTAATTCCTTATGCAGGAAATTACGTAGTTGTCTTGGCTAACAAAGGCGATATGCCAATGCCGGTATTAATGGAAATCACTTTTGAAGATGGCTCAACTGAGAGAAAAATGCTTCCTGTTGAGATCTGGCAACGAGGTGATACCTGGAACTACTTGTTAAAAACTGACAAAAAAGTAACGGCAGTAGTAATCGACCCTGACAAGCTTCTTCCAGATGTGAATCTTGGAAATGATAGCTGGCCACAGAATGTTTACGAGAAATAAAATGCAAAAGCCCGGATGGTCCGGGCTTTTTTAATGCCTAATCCTGAAGGGGAAGAAAAATTAAGGCATGTTTAACAATTGACTTTGAATGACCAGTAGAAAAAAAGTGGACTTTCACTCATATCGAGGAAAGTCCACTTTTATAAAAACGGAGTGTTTATTATTTAATCCACCAAGTCATTTGATGAATGTTGTCATTGCCAGCCCCGAATTGCTTGGTAATGGCAGAGGTTACATTGTCAGCATTGTAATTGTATTCTGACTGTGGGTAAATCCATCTGTAAGGAATCTCTACGCCTGTAGGTCTTCTGAAGGAAGGGAATCCAGTGCGGTGATGATCATAGAAAGAGGTCCACTGCATTTGAAAGAAAGACTGCAGATACTTTTGCATTACGATAAGCTCGATTTTATCGGTATCACTCATGGCTTTTGAAAAGTCATTCATCGGCTCACTTAGGTACATCATCGCAGCCTCAGCATCTACATAACTGCTGTATTCTTCAGAATACATTTCGTAAAATTTGAAGGAAGCTTTTACCCCATCTTTGTAAAGCATCTCTGCATCTGCACTGATCCAGCCACGAACTGCTGCCTCAGCCAATATCAACTGCTGCTCAGAGTATCCCAGTAGCTTATAAGGCTCGTTAACAGGATCTCTATGGTATCTGTCGTTTACTTTAGATACGTTGCCCTGAGTAGCTTTTTGATTGACTTCTGCATAGGGCGCTGCCGGGTCACCACCTTCGTAAGAAGAGAAATCATCGATTGCCTTTCCTGCTTCTTTGGCAGACTTGGTCTGGGTGCAGTAGATAAATAGTCTAGGGTCTTTTCTTACCTGAAGTCTCTGGATAAAGGTAGAGTCTATATACATCCCAGAACTGAACCCACTACTGTTGAAATCTGGGTAGCGATTGTTTTGCTGATCTAGGAATACTAATTGACCACTTTCAGCTTCACTTTCCATCAAGGGACTATTGGTGAAAATAGTGTTGAATTCACTGAAGTCTATTTCTCCTGATTCTGATTTTGGAGATAAAGTCATTAGGACTTTCAAGCGGAAAGCATTGATCAGTTTTCTCCAAGAAAGCACGTTTCCACTATAGATGATATCTCCGGCTATGATTGTGTTTTGACTTGCAAGGATTTTTCTGCTTCTTCCAGTTCTGCCAAAATGCCTTTGAAAACTACTTCCTGCTCATCGTATACAGGCGCATATTCTTCTTCTATTTCACCTTTTAGCGCAGCTGTATAAGGAACATCGCCAAAATTTAAAGTCAAATTATAGAAATAGTAACTTCTGAAGAATTTGCCCAAGGCGACGTAGGAAGGATCGTTGATTCGCTCAGCTTCTTGGATCATTTTGGTCACATTTCTCAAGACAGAATAAGGGCCAAAACTGCCTCTGTCCCATTTGTAATACTGATTGGAGTTTTCTCCATCAGTCTGAACAAGCATCTTCTGCGCGTATAGCGCTGAAGTACCTCCGTAAGCTCTGAAAACTTCCCATTCCACATTGGTAAGCAGGAGTTGCGGGTGAGTTGCAGTTGGAAGATTTGGATTGATGTTCATTTCCTCTAGGTCGGTGCAGGAAATAAACACCATGGAAAGCAACAGGATAACTAATATGTTTTTCATTTTATTCAATGTTTGTCTGACTGAAAATCAATTAAAATACGGCCTTCAAGGTCATGCCTACATAGCGCGAGGATGGATCCTGAAGGTTGTTGTCATTGCCAAAATCAGGATCTAGGTAAGGCAGTTTTTTCAGTACGAATAGGTTGTAACCGTAAAGAGTCAAATCAAGATTTTTGATTTTTTTGGACTGCATGATATTCATCAGATCATACGTCACGGATAGTCTTCTCAACTTCAGGTAGGAGCGATCATACACATTCGCAAAAGTCTTATTCTCATCTTCGGTCACTTGTGCTCTGTAAGGATAGGTTTGCGACCAAGTCTGCCAGCTCACTGCAGTTGTGTTTGGCGTATATTCTCTAGTGTCAGAGAGTACGTTTCCATCTACGTCTCTTACCAGTTCACCACCGGTTACTACGACGCCTTCTGGCACGTATACAGGTTTGCCAGCAGCATATTCTTCATCTCTGTACTGAGTTGAATTAGGATGCTTTCCGCCCCACCACATTTTCTCTATAGTCAATGATCTGATCAACCCGCCCCAAGCGCCATCTACGTCCATTGCTATTCTGAATTTGTTGATGTTGAACTGGTTTTGGATACCAAACCTCCATGATGGGTCCAAATGACCAATTTTAGTTTGGAAAGGATCTCTAGTAGGAAGACCAGTGTTGGCATCTAGGATCACTTGTCCATCAGCACTTTTCTGCCAAACAGTGGCATAGTAGCTATCTGCTCTATCACCTACTCTAAGGTTTCCAAAATTGTCATCATCACCATAAATACCAGTGATTTTACGTTCAAATTTCGTCCAGTTTGCGCCGATGTTCCAAGAGAATTTGTCCTTCTGAATCGCAGCATAATTCATCATCAATTCAAATCCATTGGTGGTGTATTCATTGCCGTTTACTTTTCTGGAAGAATATCCAGATGCTTCAGAAATGCTTAGATCAATGATCTGATTTTCGTCCAGAATTCTATAGTAAGTACCTTCTAAGGTCAGTCGTTTCTTAGCAAATGAAGTAGATAAACCTGCTTCAAAAGTCGTGGACTTCTGAGGCATTATCTCCGAGTTCACCAAGCTAGATGGATAACTAACTGAAGGAGTCGATCCGTAAGTCACTCCTTTGTTGTAAGCAGAGTAGATACTGTATGGGCTCAAATCACTTGAGACCTCAGACCATGAACCATATACTTTGATGAAATCTATCGCTTTTGGCAAGTTCATAAACTCAGAAACAATCGCACTGATTGATGCTGAAGGGTAGAAATAGGAATTGTTTGCTTTAGGCAAAGTCGAAGACCAGTCATTTCTTGCGGTTACATTAAGGAAGATGGATTGCCAAAGATCAACGCCCATGGAACCATATACACTTCGGATTTCTTTATCCTCCAGGTAATTGGAAGCTTGTACCGGTCCTTGAGTATTGTTTAAGCTATAGACATAAGGCACGATCAATCCATCTGAGGAAGAATAGGCTTGCTTGTAGCTTCTGTAAAAACTGGAAGCACCTGCATTGACCGTCAATCCGATTTTTTCATTGAAATCTTTGTTGTAGGCCGCCAAGAAGTCAGTATCAAGGTTTAGCTGATCGTCATTCCAGAACTTGTAATCACCATTTCTAGAGTCACCGTAGTTCATGTATGACTTAGGACTTTGCATGTCTTCAAATAATGTCCTTTGTCTAGCAGAGATTCTGCCCTGTACGTACAGGTTAGGCATGATTTGATATTTCAGCTTCAGCTTACCGTCCATTACATTCCTGTTGTGCACTTGGTTAAGCTCATTTGCTGCGAAATAGACATTGTTGTACCAAGCATAATTGAAGTTAGCTTGTCTATAACCTTCCAGTCCAGGCACATACATATGGTCTTTCAAATCCTGTCCATTTACATCATCGCCCATCCAGATAAGGATAGTGTACATGTGGTTTTTTGGACCGTATCCATAGCGTGGATAGTTAGGAGAGTATACTTTATTGTAACCCAAGGTCGCATCCAACTGCAGTTTTTCGCTGAGTTTAAAGGAGGAGTTGAAGTTGAATCCACCTGTGTTTACAGATGTGTTAGGAACTTGACCTTGCTGGTAGGCGTAGTTTGCAGAGAACATCAACTGCGCTTTTTCACCCTGATATGCGATAGAAATATCGTTTTTAGTGACTACTCCGGTTCTCATGAAATCATTCAAATTGTCATGACGTTTCCATTCGGTAGGTACTCGCTCATAGGTAGACTTGTCGTCATACACTGTTCCTGTGACACTTCCGTACCACTCTACTACCTCTCCCGTGTTTTTATTTCTGATTGGGCTATTCCACTGAGGAACTAGCACGCCAGGTTCAAACTTTGGGCCCCAGATCATATCTCCATCCGAAATACCGCCATCGGCACCATCCCAGAATTCATATTTTCCATTAGAGCCATTACCGTAAGCTGTCTGCGTTTCGGGAAAGACTGTAAATCCTGCTGTAACCATATTATTGGTCGTGGCGGTCACAGTTAAACCGTCTTTTTTGGCATTTTTTCTGGTGATCAAGATCGCACCATTTTTCCCTCTTGCACCATAAAGGGCAGATGCAGAACCTCCTTTGAGGACGTTGATGCTCTCAATATTTTCTGGAGAAATGTCAAAAAAGTCAGTTTCCACAGGAACACCATCCAATACAATAAGGGGAGTTTTGCCTCGTAAACTAAATGAAGGTGACTGAAACATTCCAGTTGGATTGTTAACTGTCAATCCGGCAATTTGACCGGAAAGAGCATTTCCAAGATTCAACGTCGATGCTTCTGCTATCACATCCATTGGCACTTCTTGGGTAGCATAGCCCAATTTCTTTTTTTGCTGCTTGATCCCGATCGCGGTCACGACCACTTCTTCCAATGCCTTGCTATCATCTGCCAGAGTAATATTGATAATACTTCTTCCGTTGATAGCTTCTTCTTGTGCTTCAAATCCGATGAAACTATACACCAGAACGGCGCTTTCATCAGCCATGATGTTATAGTTGCCTTCAAAATCGGCAACTGTTCCTTTATTGGTGCCTTTCACCAATACTGTCACTCCTGGGAGTCCTTCTCCTTTGGAGTCTGATACTTTTCCTTTGACTTGAACCTGTGCCAACAAGACTGTTGGGAGGAGCATCATCAACAAAGTAATAACTGTAAAAGTCTTCTTCATTTTCTAGTTTTAAAATTTTGAGAATGATTTTAATTGTTTGATAGTCAGTAAGAAAACTGTGGTTTCAGCTTGCGGCTGACATCAAGGGACAAAAGTATCTAAGTCGTGAAAGGATGGTCTAGAAACTAGGTTTTCAATTTGTTATATTAAAAACCGGAAAAATAAAAAAGAGATAATGTCAAATCGTGGACATGCATGAGATGACTATCCTATTTTTTTGAAATAGGGCGATTCGAAGATGAGATTTGTTCTAGGCTAGGGTATTTTTTACTATAAAAAAGTAAAGTTTTTTAGAAAAGTATGTGATGTTTTAATACATGATAGGTTAAGGACTATTTGTCCTCTTAACAAGTAGATAAACTAGGCGTAGCTAAAACTACGATAGGTTCTTGCGTGAGCTTTACTTGGCGACCAATCTCGTTTTGTAAATTACTGAGTAGTCATTTTCAGCATATTCAAAATTTGGTGTAAACCAGATTTCTTCCTCAGAGATGAATTTGAAGGTGAATCCTAGAGATTCCGGTTTCATGATCACTTTGGAGACTGATTTCCCATCAAATAGAACCTGTCCATTCGTGTTTGTTTTGTTGCGCTTGCGACTGAACTCTTCCGGGTCTAAAGTCTCCAATGCAAAGATTTCGTCGTATTCCTGATCTGACAGTCCTCTGTTATATGTGAGCAAAAACCGTTGTTTTTCTGTTGGGTGGAGGTTCTGGATTGTACCCACATAGATGTCCTTCATGTCGTAAGTACCATAATGTGCTTCCTTCTTTGGCTCTTTTTGAATAAACTCTTCAAAAGGAATGGGTTGAATAGATGCTGGGTTGTTTAAGTCTGAAAATGAATAGCCGTATATCACCGGTTCGTTGCGGAAGGCGACGTACAGCTTGTCAGAACTAGATGCGATAAGGGTGTGATAATTTACATTCAGGTAGGTTTTTTCTCCAGTTCTGAATTTGGATGAGTCTGGAAACGGGATGGCAGGGCTAAATTTGCCGCTTTCTAAATTCAGAACTTCCACGCGACTGGAGACCATTTGGAATTCTTTTCCATCCACTCCCAATTCCTCCGAGAGCCTTCCTTCCCATGGAAATATAACCTGGTCATCGTGCACGACCAAATTATTGTTATATGCATCAATAAAGGAAATTGATGGGGTAAATTCCGGTAGAAAAGAGCGGGTAGGTTCACCGGAAAGTGAATACAAGTAAAAGCCTCGGAAAGCAGGCACAATAATCTCTTTGGAACTCAAGAAGCTGGGTGGTCCTAATCTGGAGCTCTGATAGAATCCCGGTCCATCGCCAAGTCTTTTGAATTTACTCAGAATTGTTCCTTCTCTATCCGCTACGAAAAGCGTATCGCTGCGCTGGTCAATGAGTAGAAAGGTCTTGCCATCTTCAGTTATGTCTGCCAAAAACAAGTTTCCAAGATAATCCACCAGGAGCGAATCATAGATTTCGAATTCAAAATCCTGTTCAGCAAGAGGAGTGGAGGTTTTGTTTTCTTCCTTTTCACCTGAGCAAGCGATTGTGCTGAGTACAAATGGGAGGAGATATAGGTGGCTTAGGTTTTTCATTTCTGAACCAGTTGTAGTTTATAAAAAGTCAGATAGTCCTGCTCTTCGCCGATGTAATCATCGTTTCGGAGGCCATAGAAGGGTTTGGAAAGAGCTTCTATGTTTAAAATATGACTGATGTGATTAGGGATTACAATTTCGTTTGACCAGACAGAATCAGTGTTCATTATTCTGATAATTCTCCGCTGGTGCTCAGGATATAGTGGGAAGTTTTCGGGTTTTTTTAATTCGTATTGAGCAAAAATATCTTCATCAATACCCTCCGTATATATAACAACCAAGCCTTCTTTACTCGCGAAGAAACTTTGGATGTTTCCGTCTTTCATTTTTGAACCGGATATGTATTCATATTCCTTTGAATGTTCCCCATTATCTAGAAATTTGCTTGGGTTAAATTCAATCGTTTTCACATATTCTCCACCCTTCGATAAATCGTAACTGTAGATTTTTGGTTCGTTATTTAAGACTAAGTACAGATAGTCGTCTACAATACCGAAGCTCACATGAGTCCTCTCATAATACTTGTCTGAAGCATAGCGAGATGTGGGGGCGATGCGGATAATTGGCTCTGCTTCTCCTGTTTCAAGATCAACTTTTTCGAGCAAGAAATTGTCTCTAAAAAAGAAAGGCCCATAAGGGTTAACGCCATCTCTGCCAGGATACCACAGAATCAAATCGTTTTTATAAAATTCCAACGTTCTGGCGAAACTTGAACCGTCATGTGACTCTGTTGGAAAGGGTAGCGTTATCTCCCGTTTTAGAGAAAGGTCTGAGTCGAATTCATACAGCCAACTCATAAAACTCATTCCGAATAACTTACCGGAATCTGAGTATCGTTGAGTAGTTGGGTATAGAACTGCGCCTGGCCCCTCCTTCGGATAGGATTGTTGATTTAATATTTTTCCAGTTTCATCAAATTCAACAAGTCCATTTGTCTTGAAATCAAAAATTACTCCTTTACCATTCCTGAACTCCCCTCCATTTACACTACCTAAATAATCAACCTGAATAGAATCTATAATTTGCAACTCCCATTCATTGGAGTTTGTGGATTGGCTTTCTGATTCGTTTTTCGGAGAGGAGCAGGAAAAAATTGTGAGGAATAAAAGTGAGAGTGCTAGTGATCTGTAGTTCATTTTGCAATTAGTTTCATCTTGTATATTCTAAGAAAATCTTCTTCTACATCAGGATCGGGAAGCTTTTGAAACCAAGCATATCCGCCGCCGGAGGCATAAGATCTTCCTCCTGTTTTGGCAGGTGGAGGTACATTCCCCACATAGCTTAGGTCAGCTAACTTATATACCAATGTGCCCTTCGGAATTTCGTCTTCAAGTTTTATGTACATGGCTTTCGCTTCTTCCTCTTTTCCCTGTTTCCATAGTCCCTCAGCTTCTACTGATTTCTTGGGATCCATTCCTGAGTAATAGTCCAGCAATAGTAAATCATCCAGCACATGGATGTTTCGAATGGATGCAGTCCCTCCATTGATTTCAACATGACCTTGCTGAAATTCGCCTCTTGCTCGGCCTTCGGGAATAATAAATGAGGGTGTTTCTAGATGGATCACTGTATCCAAACGCGCACCATTAGCATTTAACAGATATATATAGAGTTGGGGATCCCCTCCGTGAACAAAAAACAATTTGTCGTTTAGTGCCTCTAAAGCGGGAGTATAGTCGCTTTGAATATATCCTTTGCCGTTCAAGAATTGACTGCCTTCTTCAAAAGGGATTAGTTCAGTCATAGCTCCACTTTCTATGTCCACCAATTCCAGAGCTCTATAAGTATCATAGAATTCTTGCTCTCCAGGATATGAATTCCTCGGGCGAACAGATTTGGGAAGTAAAAAATCTTTTCCTTTCAATCTCACTGATTCTGTTGATTTCCCTATTTCAGTGTTTGACCCAGATGCTCCCAAAGATTCAGGGTGAGGGATTTTCTTCTGCATATTTCCATCCAAGTCAAAAAGGAACAAACCATTTCTTCCATAGATTGCCAGTTGATTTTCCCCATAAAAACCTGGTCTTTCTAACATGAACCCATAAGAATCTGGAGTGTCTTCGCCCTTAGAGAAACTGTGCTTTATATTTCCTATAGCGTCGGATGTAATGATTTTTTGACTCGGATAATCAAAGAAGAGTAATGACGTCCCATCTTTGTTTACATCCGAAAGCATGGGGTTGCCAAGAAATTCCAAATCCAGAGAATCTACCAACTCCCATTCGTAGGATAAGGGTTCTTCTGCAACTTGCTCAGATTTTTCTGAACATGAACTAATAAATAGTACAGAGCACAGTAAAGTTGAAAAGGCTTTCATAAACAGTGATTTAGGAAAAGGTAATAAGATAGTAGTTAATCTTTTTAAACAAAAAAAAACTCAGCCCGAAAGACTGAGTTTTAAGTTTTTTTATCCGGTGACATTCCCTTCATCATCCCATTGGATAATGGTGCCTCGATCTTCAGGTTTGAGGTAAATAGACAAATATTTTTCTTCCAGCTGGAAGCCGTGTTTTGCCATCACTTCCTGAGGCACTCCATCCCATGCGTTTGGCGTGTTGCCTACATAGCCCATATATTTCCAGCCAGGTTCGGTAGAGAAATATCCAGAGCAAGTTAGATTTCTGAGCATGTTGAACCAGCGAACTCCACCTTCATATTCTGGTTTTGCAGTATCTGGCCAAGCCACTTCATCCACGATTTGTATCACTTCTGATTCACTCAGTTCATTGAATGCTTTTCCGAATTTCTCGTCTGCTTCAAAATCCAGCCACATCAATCCACCCCGCATACGGGTTTGATTTCCTGGCTGATCTTTCATCATAAACTCCATGAAATCCACTACGCCAATTTCAGTAGCTGCTGGAGATTCACTGTCTTTTGGCATAATGATATCCACCAATGTACTGAGCTTCTTACGTTCATCGTCGGTAAAGAAGGTCTCTGAAAGCAATGCTTGATCGCGTTGTTTTTCTTCTTCAGTTCTTCCTCCGATTGTCCCGCCAGCCAAGAGTGCATTTTCAGGTAGAGCTTGCTCTTCAGGAGAGCAGCCAGTGAGTAGTAAACCCGTTCCGACTGTGCCGGTAAAGAGTAGTTTGAGGTTTTCTCTTCTGTTCATGGCTTAGATGTTTTTCTTTTTCAGTTCTGATACGATGTAATCTGAGGTTCTCCAGCTCAAGGCAAGGATGGTCCACGTAGGATTCTTGTCAGCTTGAGAGACAAAAGATCCCGCATCCACCACAAAGAGATTTTTGCAATCATGCGCTTGAGAATTAGAATTAAGCACGGAAGTTTTCGGATCGTTGCCCATTCTGGCTGTACCTACTTCGTGAATGATTCTTCCGGGAGCGGCAAGTCCGTAAAGTGTGTCTGCGCCAGGTTTTGTTCCCAGTAATTGTGCTCCGGATCCAGTCAGGATTTCTTCGAAAGTATCCTGCATGTGCTTGGCTTGGTTGATTTCCTGATCCGTCCATTTATAGTTGAATCGAAGCACAGGAATACCAAATTTGTCCACGACCGTTGGGTCGATTTCACAGTAATTGTCAAATCTAGGTACACTTTCGCCACGTCCAGACATACCAACCGTAGAGCCATAGATTTGACGAATGTCTTTTTTCAATCCTTCGCCATAGCCACCATTTGGACTTGGCTTGCCGAATTCATCCGTAATGTATTTTCTCATGGAGTCCATATTTCCTCCAGCTCCATAGCCTGGCTGTCCCATTCCTCCACCATATTCTATATGGTAGCCTCGGGCAAAATCCAATTTCTTATTATCCAGCCACCAAGGAGTATACATGTGCATACCACCTGTACCATCTTCATTGTAACGCTCCCGGCCCATCATGTCAGGAATGATTCCTGACCTACTTGCGCCTGTAGAATCGTGGAGGTAATGACCCAAAACCCCTGAGCTATTGCCAATGCCGTTTGGATGTGTCTTTGATTTGGAATTGAGCATGATCCGCGAAGTCTCGCATGCTGATGCGCCAAGTACGACTACACTAGACTTCAGCTTATACTCCTTCATGTCTTTTATGTTGACAAAGGAAACTCCTGTTGCTTTGCCAGAGTCATCCGTGGTTACTTTTCTTACCATGCTATGAGTGAAAAGGTCGACTTTTCCCTGCTTCATCGCTGGATGAACAAGGCAGGTTCCAGCCGAGAAATCCGCATAAACCTGACAGGCACGATTACATTGACGACAGAAAAAACAAGCACCACGGTCTTTGTTGATTGGCCTCGTCAGAATGGAAAGCCTTGAGGGAATCATTGGGATGCTTGCGCTGCTAGCTCCTTTTTTCAGGTAAAGTTCGTGAAGTCTAGGTTTGGGAGGAGGGAGGAAGAAACCATCAGGTTCATTGTAAATCCCTTCTTTGCTGCCGTAAACGCCAATCAGTTTATCGACTTTGTCATAGTAAGGTTTGACGTCATCATAGCCAATTGGCCAGTCATCTCCCAAACCATCAATACTTGCTCTTTTGAAATCATTAGGGCCAAAGCGGAGAGAAATTCTTCCCCAGTGGTTAGTTCTGCCACCGACCATTCTGGATCGGAACCAGTCGAACTCGGAATCACCTTTTCTAGTGTAGGGTTCACCGTCGATTTCCCAGCCGCCTATAGCTGCATCAAAATCTCCAAATGGACGGATTTGAGTGCCTGCACCTCTGCGTGGAGATTCCCAAGGTGGCCTGAGTTGGGTGCGGTCTTCTTCCTTGGCAGGATCAAAATCTCCGCCTGCTTCTATTACTGCCACTGAGAGTCCGGCCTCAGAAAGGATTTTGGAGGCCATACCGCCACCCGCTCCAGATCCTACAATAATGACATCATAGGTATCTCCGGAAGATTTGATTTGAAAGCTCATTTTCTAAAAATTTTAATTAAGGATAAAATATAGCGTAAAAAAGTTGATCAATGAAACTAACCCGCTACTACCTTGATTATTACCTGTATTTACAATTCTTCTTGCTAAGAATTCAAATGTAAAAGGAATCTTTGTTTTTAGTTGATGCTGTTTTTAACATAAGGCCAGATCGTTTCAAAAACAATCTGATGCCCTTCTTCGGTAGGGTGAATGCCGTCAGGGAGATTTAACTCAGGGATTCCTCCTACATTTTCCAGAAGAAAAGGAATTAGTGTCACGTTTTTTTCTTCTGCAACCGCCGGATACATCGCTGTAAATTCAGCGGCGTATTCCTGTCCCATATTTGGAGGAATCTGCATGCCAGCTAATATGATTTTGGTGTCAGGGAATTTTGATCTGACTTTATCTATGATTTTGAGGAGGTTGCTTTTGGTCTCGGTAAGATTGATGCCACGAAGTCCGTCGTTACCGCCAAGTTCTAGCACGAAAATATCGGGTTTGTCTTCAAGAAACCAATCCAATCTGCTTAGACCACCAGCGGTAGTTTCCCCGGAAAGTCCTCCGTTGATCACTCTGTAATCCATCCCAAGGCTGTCAATTCTTTGCTGAGTCAGCCCTGCAAACCCATCTTCAGGGTCGATTCCGTAGGCAGCAGTCAAGCTGTTCCCGAAGAAAAGAATGATCTTCTTATCAGATTTCGCCTCAGCAGTTATCTCAGTGGAGGTTTCGTATTGGGTAGTTTCTGCTTTTTTCTCTGAGCAAGAAACTAGGACCAATCCCACAAATAGTATAGCTGGTAAAAAGAATGAGCGGTGTATATTGAATCGCATAGAAATCGGAATTGTGATATGTAAAACTATATACCCAAAAGGATTTTTGGGCAAAAGGTTCGTCAAATTTGCAAAATGAGGTTTAAACCACATCCACTATAATGTTATTTGCCGATTAAAAGTGCTATTGCTATCTTCCACAAACTATATAGAGGGTTTGTCGTTAAGCATTTACCAAACCCTTTCCCCACCCAAGTACAACACATGAATATTTTATCAGTCTCTAACCTGAGCAAGGTTTACACAAGTGGCAGCAGAAAACTGACTGTCCTAGACGAGGTTACATTTGATATCAAATCAGGAGAAATCATTTCCATAGTAGGCCCATCCGGGAGTGGCAAGACCACCTTACTCGGGCTTTGTGCAGGACTGGATTCTGGCTCCACAGGTAGCGTAGTGCTTGATGGCAACCCGCTAGAGAAACTCTCAGAAGACCAACGGGCGGCAGTCAGAAACCAAAGTGTAGGTTTTATTTTTCAGAATTTTCAGCTTTTGCCTACACTGACTGCCCTAGAAAATGTGATGGTTCCGCTTGAATTGAAAAGGAGAAAGGATGCCCGTCAAAAGGCTCAGGAGCTTCTCGATAAAGTGGGTCTTGGCGATAGAGGAACTCATTATCCAACACAACTTTCTGGTGGAGAACAGCAGCGGGTTTCTATAGCAAGAGCTTTTGCTAATGAGCCAAAAATCCTTTTCGCTGATGAACCAACGGGAAATTTGGATACTGAAACTGGCGAAATGATCGAGAAACTGATTTTTGACCTGAATAAGGAAGAGGGAACTACACTGGTTTTGGTTACGCACGATTTGGAATTGGCAGCCAAGACTCAGCGTATCATTCATATTAAAGGCGGAAAAATACAGGAGGGTGAAAATGCCTGATTTCGGATGGATTATTAAGATGGCTTTTCGGGATTTCCGGAAGAACATCTCTAGACTTTTACTGTTTGTTTCCTCTATCGTTGTGGGTATCGCTGCTTTGGTGGCAATTAGTTCCTTTGGAGAAAACCTAACCGCAGATATTGATAATCAAGCCAAAGAGCTTCTAGGAGCTGATTTGGTTTTGGAAAATAACAAGGAAATAGGAGAGCAGTCTATAGATAGCGCAGCTACGCAAATGGCTTCGGAAGTCAATTTTGCAAGTATGGTTGCCTTTCCGGAGACAGGAGCAAGTCGTTTGACTCAGGTTCGTGCGCTTGAGGGAGCATTTCCATTTTATGGTTTTTTTGAAACAATCCCAGCTTCGGGTGATGCTGACTTCCGCTCTGGCGGGAAAAAAGCACTAGTGGAAAAGACGTTAATGGCTCAGTTCAACGCGGAAGTGGGAGACCAGATCAAAGTAGGGGAAGTGCTTTTTGTAGTAGTTGGAGAATTACAAAGTGTTCCTGGGCAAACTGGGATCACGGCCTCAGTTGCTCCTGCAGTTTACATTCCAAAGGATTATTTGGAAGAAACTGGCTTGGTGCAATACGGGAGCCGAGTGAATTATAGCCGCTATTTTCAATTTAAAGCAGGTACAGATGTAGAAGCTTTGATCAAACCATTCGAGGATCAATGGGAAGAAGATCGAGTGGATGCAGATACGGTAGAAGATAGAAAACGCTCGACTGGTCGTTCATTTGCAAATCTTTCTAATTTCCTGAGCTTGGTAGCATTTATCGCATTACTGCTAGGTTGCGTGGGTGTGGCAAGTGCCGTTAATGTCTTTGTGAAAGAGAAGCTAGGTTCAGTGGCAGTTTTACGTTGTTTGGGAGTTTCTTCCAGAGATGTCTTATTGATCTACCTGACAGAGATCATGATTATGGGCATGGTCGGAGCTGTTCTAGGTTCTTTTCTCGGAACGCTGCTTCAGTTTGTATTGCCTGCTGTTTTTGCAGATTTCTTACCAGTGGAGGTGTCTTTCGGGATCTCCTGGCTTTCAATAGGTTTTGGAGTAGTGACAGGTTTATTTGTCTCTGTTCTGTTTGCTTTGCTGCCGTTACTGAAAGTGAGAAATGTGTCTCCTATGGCGACGCTTAGACCAGAAACTGGGGACTCTACTATATTGAAAGATCCGCTTCGCTGGTTAGTTATTGTGGGCATTCTTGGATTTATCTGGGGTTTTAGCTATTACTTATTAGGCAGAGTAGATTTTGCTTTTGGCTTCACAGGATTTGTGGTTTTTGCTTTTGGAATTCTTTGGGCAGTGGCTCAAATGATCATCTGGGCAGTAAGGAAGTTTTTACCTATTTCTTTTACCTATACGTTGCGCCAATCTTTGGCGAATTTGTACAGACCAAATAATCAAACAGTTTCTTTGATTGCCACTATTGGGCTAGGAACTGCGATGATTTCTACGCTTTTTTTCCTTCAAAATCAATTGCTGGAAGAGGCCAAATTTGCAGACAAGGAAGACCAGCCGAATATGTTGATGTTTGATATTCAAACGGCTCAACTGCAAGATATAAAAGCTAAAATTTTATCACGCGACCTTCCGATTATGCAGGAAGTTCCGATTGTGACCATGCAGCTTAATGAGATCAATGGAGTTGATAAAAAGGAAAATGAGGAACTTCCTGACGAAGAGGACTATTCTGGATGGTTATATAACAGAGAGTTTCGCGTCACCTATCGCGATACGCTTATTTCTTCTGAGACAGTTACTGATGGGGAATTGATTCCATTGGGAGCAAGAGGAGATAGTATTTTTGTTTCTTTTGAAAAAGGTTTTGCTGAAGGGAATGGAATGAAAATAGGAGATGAAGTGGAGTTCAATGTGCAAGGTCGTCCTATCAAGACCTATATTGGAAGTCTGCGAGATGTGAAGTTCGCGCAGGTTTCTACGAACTTCTTGGTGCTATTTCCAGAAGGTGTATTGGATCAAGCGCCGAAATTTCATGTGCTGATCACCAAGACAAAAAATGATCGTGAAGCGGCCGATGTGCAGGCTGAGATCGTACGTGAATTCCCGAATATCTCTATCATCAACCTAGGTACAATCGTAGCGACGCTTGAGGAGATTCTTGGGAAAATCAGCTTTGTGATTCAGTTCATGGCGTTTTTCAGTATAGCTACAGGGATATTAGTACTGATCAGTTCGCTGATCATCAGTAAATATCAGCGAATGCGGGAGAGTATTTTGCTTAGAACTTTGGGTGCAAGTTCGGCTATTGTCAGCAAGATCAACACGCTGGAATACTTCTTCTTGGGGAGTTTAGCTTCGCTGTCGGGAATAATTCTCTCGTTTGGTGCTACTTGGCTATTGAGCAAATTTGTCTTCAATATAACATTCAGAGGAGCCTGGTTGGAGGCATTTGTGCTTTACCTATCTATTACGGGTTTGACTATAGTCTTGGGCTGGCTCAATGGGCGTAAAATCATCAATCAGCCTCCGATGGAGATATTGAGGGGGACTTAAAAGTCTGAAATTAGAAATGTAAAGTTTGAAAGGCTCGCAGAAATGTGGGCCTTTTTTTATTCATCAATAATGATGTCTGCACTGAGCGATTTCTAATGTTCCGTCTTTAACTCGGTACACGAGTCGATGTTCTCGGTCTATTCTTCTAGACCACCAACCGGACAGTTCGTTCTTGAGTGGCTCAGGCTTGCCAATGCCCTCGAATGGAGTACGCTGACATTCTTTAATCAGTTTATTTATTTTTCTAAAAAGCTTTATGTCAACTTCAATCCAATATTGATAGTCTTCCCATCCTTTCGATAAAAAAATAGTATTCATGTCGAAATGACTTAGAGTTCGATCAGATCCCTTTTAACACCTAATCCCTTATTCGCCTCGTCAATTGCGTGCAACAATCGCTCGGCATTTTTAGGGCTGCTCATTAAGTAGTAGGTTTCCTGCATGCTTTCATAGTCAGATTTGGATAGGACTACCACGTCCTCACCGTTAGCCCGAGTGACGTAGAGTGCTTTTTGATCATTTACCACATCGTCTAAATATGACTTCATGTTTTCGCGGAACTTAGAGTAGCTAGTGATTTCCATGGTTTTCAAGTTTTTGTAAATATAAGAAGTTGTACGGTATGTTGTACAGGTGGGTTTGTGTTTTCGGATATAGAATGTTTGAGAGTGTTTGATTAATTTCAAGTGTCAAATTATTTTTCAAACGCTTAATCGAACTTGATATGCAGGCTTACATTAACTTTTTGGTGGAGGATATCATGGCGGCACATCGCCCGGAGGATTATTATTCGAGATCCAGGAAAAACTCCGAAGATGAGGATTTGGAGGAGTCTCTTCGCGAATCTGAAATGTTTGTAAGTCAGGAGAGAAGAACTGGGTTTGAAGGCTATTGTGGGCTTAGGCGGGAAAGTTTTCCTCCAAAAGAGCAAATTTCAGAAGATCAATTGACTCAGGTGACTACGGCTTTTGTACAAATGATGAAATCCTGGAATTTGGAAGTGGCATTTCCATATGATCTCCCTCAGCTTCGCCGATACGAATTACTCATGAATATCTTAGTCGGTCCGGTGATGATTTTCAAGCATGGGTATTATTGCTTTGACTTTTGTACAGGAAATCCCGATGGCTGTAAGTTAGGTGAATACTGCCCTTGTTTGAAGCGTGAATTTTATAATCCTTGAATAGAAAAGCAATAGACTTCCTTTAAAGAATATGGATATCGAGTAATTTCTATTATTCTGCCTTAGCGATCATCCCCAGAAATTCGATCAGTCCTACCGCCTCAATATCCCCTCTCATCGGGAATCTGTCAGCACCAGAATAAACCACATATTTTTTGGTGGCACCTATGTCCTCACAGGCTCTATGAAAACCTGATTTGATGGTAGGCGCACTTGATTTTTTTATTTCTATCCCCCATACTTCATTCGTTCCAAACTCAAGAACTAAGTCAATTTCTGCCTGATTACTTGAGCGATAATAGCTTGCTGTCCAGTCAGCGGGTAATTGGTTTAGGATATTTTCCATCACAAATCCTTCCCAGCTTGCCCCGACGGCTGGATGTCCTAGCAGCTGATCGAAAGAAGAAACGTTCAGTAGACTATGTAATAATCCTGTGTCCCGAATATATACTTTGGGGGTTTTTACCAATCGCTTTTTTGTGTTGCCAGACCAAGGGTGTACCTGCCTCACCATGAAGAAATCCTGAAGAATATCCAAGTAATTTCGGGCGGTGGTGTGGCTTACCTCCAGACTTTTGGCGATCTCTGTCATTACCGCTTGCTGCCCGTGATAATGCGCTAACATGGACCAGAAGCGTTTCATTCGTGTGGCTGGAACTTGTGGACCAAAGAGCGGAATATCTTTCTCAACATAAGTGGAAATAAAATCTCGTCGCCAGTTTTGACTTTGGATTTCTGATTCTGTTAGATAGCTGTCTGGAAAACCACCACGAAACCATAATTTCTCCAAGTTAAAACCTAAGGGATCGTTAATGTTAAGTTCATTGGCAGAAAAGGGATTGAGTTCCAAGTAGCGAATTCGTCCTGCAAGAGATTCAGAAGATTGTTGCAAAAGATCTCGTGAGGCAGAGCCTAATAGAAGAAAATGTCCCGCACGCTCTCCATTCCGCTTGCGCAAATCCACCAAAGATCGAATCACCGGGAAGAGTTCTGGTTTTCTTTGCACCTCGTCGATTACCAAAAGCTGATTTTCAAAGCGTCTTAAATAGCTTTCTGCATCATCGAGTTTAGCCAAATCAGAATTCAGCTCCAGATCCAAATAATGGATAGGTTTGTCCAAAGCAGTCTTTGCCAAGTCTAAGGTCAGAGTAGTTTTGCCTACTTGCCGTGGGCCAAGAATAACTACCACAGGCATATTTCTTAGGCTATCAATAAGCTTTTCTTCAAGTAATCTTTGGATCATCTCCTTTATATTATACTTTCAAATTGCATAAAAATAAAACAAAAACCATGCAATTTGAAAATTAAACTTTCAAATTGCATGGTTTTTAGGGTTTGAACATGCTTAGGGATAAACTTCTCCTCCGGTTTTAATCCATAAAAAAAGCTCCTTCTTTTTAGAAGGAGCTTTAGCAATGTACCCAGAGCCGGAGTCGAACCGGCACGCCTTGCGGCATTGGTGTTTGAGACCAACGCGTCTACCGATTCCGCCACCTGGGCTTGTGGTGAGAGTATGTCTCATTCCCGTCACTTGCGTAACGGGATGCAAATATGAGCAAAGAATCTTTTTTCTACAAACTCAATTTTCCACTTCTTCCAAATTTCGTGAACTGAAAGCCATGGGTTTTTCAGAAAAGAGCGCTTTGGTGAAGGTCCAGACGCTTTTAAAAAGCTCAGAGTCACGGTATTGGTTCAGCTTTTCTTCGCTTTCCCAATGACTATGTGTTAAGAAAATATTTTTATCATTTTCATCCTGCCATAGCTCCAAGTGGTGACATCCGGGGAAATCCCGAATGGATTTCTTGTTTGCGTTGAAATTTTCCAAGAAATCAGCTACTGCTTCGGGCTTGAAAGTCATTCGTACAATTCGGATCAGCATCAGGGATGGAAGGTTACATAAACCACACTGTCGTATTTCAATCCAAGCAATTCAGCGCCGTGACCATGGTTGATGCCGATTTCCAATAAATCCAGACTGTTGAAAAATGCAAAGCAGTCTCCAGGCTCTACCTGATCATAGCCTTTGTGAAGTCTATTGACTGATTCTCTACCGAATTCAATTGAGAAGTTGCCTGGGTTCAATTTATCAAAGACCTCTTTGTTGACATTTGTGATCAAGTTGCCATAACGATCCACCCGCAGCACATGTCCTATAATATGCTCCCGGGTAGCTTTCGGGTGACGGGACATGAGTTTTCGAAAGTTCTTCAAAGGTCCACCGAAATCATGAATAGCTGCACCGCTGGCTACTTTTGCAGCTATAGGCGCAAGGATATCTTTGGTAGGAAAAGTAGAGTCTTTCAGATGAATATCCGCAAACTGAACCATAATACCGGGTTCGTGATCTGCCAGCAGACTTAGAATTCCGTTGTTTGGGCCAACAAAAATGTGCTCTTCAAGTTTTACACCTATATAACCATGGGTAATACTTCCAGTGGTGTTTAAAGATACTAGATGTACTGTTCCTTTCGGGAAATCCCTGAAAGTAGATCGAAGCACAAATGCAGCGTGGGCAATGTCAAACGTGTCGATATTGTGTGAAATATCGATGATGTTCAATTGTGGATTTACGGCAAGCATTTTCGCTTTTACTGCCGGTACGTAGTAATCTTTGTCCCCAAAATCTGAGAGGAATGTCACCAATGCCATAGAAGCAAGTCAATTAAAATTTATGTACTTTTGTTAAGGAGGGCTTCGAACAAAATTAGAAATTTTATTCGTCTACCTTCAATGAAAATCTAATCAATAGAAATAGTTTGGTCGAAAAAGTAATCACATTAGAAAATGTCCCCTTGGCTGAGTTTTTAGGCGAAGCCAATGAGAACATCCGGCAAATTGCTGCTGCCTTTCCCCAAAGTAAAATTATTTCCCGTGGTAATGAAATCAGAATTCAAGGCGGAGCTCCTGAGATTCTGAGAATTAACGATGTCCTTAATCTTTTATTGGAGCATGTGGATCGATTTGGTCACATCACTCCAGAGAATGTAAAAGATTATTTAGAAGTCGAAGGAATGCCTTTCGAAGAAGCTAACCGGGATCAAGTCATCGTCTTTGGCAACAAAGGATTAGTCATCAAGCCGAAGTCTGCAAATCAGAGAAAGCTGGTGGAATCAGCCATGAAAAATGATTTAGTCTTTGCTTTAGGTCCTGCCGGAACTGGTAAAACCTATATAGCTGTCGCTTTGGCTGTGCGGGCCTTGAAAAACCGCGAAGTCAAACGGATCATTATCACCAGGCCAGCTGTGGAAGCTGGCGAAAATCTTGGTTTTTTGCCAGGTGATCTACAGGAAAAACTGGATCCATACCTAAGGCCTATTTACGATGCACTTCAGGATATGGTGCCGCCAGAAAAGCTCAAATACTATCAGGAAACTCGTGTGATCGAAATTGCGCCGCTGGCATATATGCGTGGAAGAACGCTTCATGATGCATTTGTTTTGCTAGATGAAGCGCAAAACACAACAAATGAGCAGATTAAGATGTTCTTAACCCGTATGGGGCCTAATTCCAAAGTAATCATCACAGGTGATCAGACTCAGGTGGATTTGCCAGTAAGGCAAAAAAGTGGACTGTCTGAGGCCCTTAAAATCCTCAAAGATGTGTCTGGGATTGGTGTAGTAAATCTGAGTGGAAAAGATGTGATCAGGCATAGATTAGTGAAGTCGATCATCGAAGCTTACGAAAAAGATCACTACCAAAAAGAATTACAAAAAGATGAGTCTGCAAGTAGAAAGAATAACTCGTGATGATCAGCTAAAATCAGCGTATTGGATCAGAGAACAAGTTTTTGTGCTCGAGCAAGAAGTAGATCCTAAGGCGGAGTATGATGAGTTTGAAAGTCAATGCGCACACTTTCTTGCCTATCTTGATAATAAACCAGTGGGTACAGCTAGGTGGAGAGTTACACCAAATGGGGTGAAATTGGAGCGTTTTGCCGTATTGGAAGAAGCCCGCGGCAAAGGAGTGGGTCAAGCTTTAGTGACTGCAGTACTCAACGACATTGAATCCAATCCTAAAGCAATTGGGAAATTGAAATACCTTCATTCTCAGCTAAATGCAGTTCCACTTTATTCAAAGTTTGGATTTGAAAAATCAGGAGATATGTTTGAAGAATGTAATATTTTGCACTACAAAATGCAACTGGCTTAAGTATTGCCACATATTTGTTAACTAATTATAGAAATATGAAATCGAGCCTGCCTGAGGCAGACAGGCATGACAAAAAACCTCAGACTCTGAGATGATTCAGCCATGCGAGATTCCATATGACCTTTGAAAAACAATTATAAACAGATGAAAAAATCAATCTTTACCCTTACTCTTATTCTGTCGTTAGTAGTTTCAGGATATGCACAAGAAGTGATTTCGAGCAGTGGTGGTTCTACTCCGAATAGAGGTGGTTTTTCAAATGAAATACATGTCAATTTCATGACACTCATTTGGTTCGGCTCACTAGAAGCAGGATATGAGCGCTATTTGAGTGATGATCATTCGATAGAGTTCAAGGGTTTTATCAACGACCGCTTTGGATTTAATAATGAAAATAGTGGAAAAAAATACAAGACGAACTCTTTACAGGCTTCCATGAACTTTTACTTTGGCGACAATGGAAGTGGTCGTTTCTTCTTATTCCCATTGGCTAAGATACGATTTGGTGATTTTGAAGAACCAAATGATGGTGGAGGGATTCAGACTACCGATATGACTGCTTTCATCTTAGGTGCAGGAGTAGGATATAAGTGGGAGCTTTCTAAAAACTTTGCATTTGGGCCATTTGCAAGCATTGGTAGAAATTTCAGTGATGATGTTGCAAACCGCTTTACAGGAATAGAATTGAATGGAGGATTCAATCTTGGATATAGGTTCTAAGGTTTTATTCATTGCAATAAGTATCAGAGAGTCCAGTATGGACTCTTTTTTTTATGTAAATATTTTTATCGTGAAGCCACATAGGTTAGGAAGGTTTAGCAAAATCTATGTGAACCTATGATACTTTGTAAATGATTGATATATAAAGGAATATATTGAGTTTGTGTCCTGCGTTTTTTCGGAAAAATGAAGTAAATTAACTCTTTAATTTTTTCAAAAATGAGATTTGCTGACTTTCCATTTTTACGGTATCTGCCATTTCTATTGATAGGTATTTTTTTAGGTCAATCGGATTGGTCTCCTGACTTGCTCGTGCTTGCCATCATTCTGAGCATAAGTTGGCTTTGCTATTTGATGTTAGTTTCAAATCTTGGGAAGTATGCATCTTTCTTCCAGATGAGTTCTATCGCATATTTGTCGTTGGTTGTTTTCGGCGCACTGCTAGTTCAAAATAAGGAGCGTCAAACGGATGTCAGTACGGATATTTTTCAAGCAGAAAGTTACCTAGCGGAGGTGACGGCATACGATCTGCAAAAGCCGAATTCTTTCGAGAATTTACTCGAAGTTAAATCTGTGCTTATAGAAGGAGAATGGAATGATACTCAAGGCAAAGTCCTAGTTTATCATCAAAGTGACAAACATTTAGAGCCAGGACAAATACTTTTGGTGAATAAAAAGCCAGAGGAAATCGCGAGGTCTCTCAATCCCCATGAGTTCGACTATAGGCAGTATCTGTCCAGACAGGGAATTCAATACCGTCAATTTTTAGGAAAGGATTTTCAGGTGGTTGATTCAGTCCCGAGCACTGGTCTGAATTACTTTTTGGTGCATTTACGACATAGGATTGGCGAGATGCTCCAATCAAAAATCCCAGATGAGAACTCTGCCCAAATTGCATTGGCCTTGCTTTTAGGTCAGAAAAAAGAACTCGATCCGACGATTCGCGAGGCTTACACTCAGGCTGGAGTGATGCATATTTTGGCTGTATCCGGACTTCATGTAGGAATTATTTACGCCTTGTTTATCTTGGTTTTGAAACCCCTCAAGTTGAAAAAGGAGAAGACCAGAATGTATCTCTTTGCTGTTATTTTAGTGATTTGGCTGTATGCATTTCTCACAGGGTTATCACCTTCGGTGGTTCGGGCTGCCACCATGTTTTCATTGCTTACGCTGGGTCAGATGCGTGAGCGCCGTCCATCCATTTATAATATTTTGGCGTTTTCTGCTATTCTGATGATTACCACGAATCCGGACGTGATCTACGAAGTTGGTTTTCAATTGTCTTACTTGGCCGTGTTAGGGATTGTGATGATTCAGCCGTTGATTCTAAACTTTTGGTTGCCGAGACACAAGGCGCTAGAATACATCTGGCAGTTAACTTCCGTTAGTCTAGCTGCACAGCTGGTTACTTTTCCATTGTCCTTGTATTATTTTCATGTGTTTCCCACCTACTTTTTGCTAGGTAATTTATTGATACTTCCATTGGCATTTTTGATCATGCAAGTCGGAGTTCCTTTGATGATTTTTGGATGGATTCCAGTTTTAGGTGATGTTTTAGGTTGGGTTTTGAGTTGGTTGATTTGGGTACAAAATTGGATTGCTGAGACTATTCGTTTGATACCTGGAGGAAAGCTGGATAGACTCACGATGGATTTCTCAGGAATGATATTCGTGTGGGGAATGCTATTGATTATAGCAGGTTGGGAGTTTGGATCTAAAAGAAAGCTGACTTGGCTGGCTTTGAGTCTAGCATTTTTATGGGTTGGTTTTCAGCTTTGTGCAGAGTTTCAGATTCCCTCCAAAGAGTTGATCGTATATCAGGGGAAGAAATCTCAACTTTTTGATTTTTCAAATTCAGGTGAATTGTATTCATGGAATCAAGGGCTTGAGCCAGGAGAAATCAGTTACTCAGTAGATCCTAATCGTGTACAAAAGCAGTGGTCACAGATTCCAATCTCATTAGTGGCTTTTCAACTTGATTCGGGTCAGCTAGAATTTGTTGGTACTGATTTTACTTTTCACGCAATAGAAAAGAAACTGCACTTTTCATCTACTCCAAAATCAATTCATTTTTGGTCTGAAGGCAAGTGGCTTGACTTACCAGTGATCGATTCACTAGTTATTGATTCTTTGGCTTACCGAATACTTTTCTGAGTTTGATTTTGCAAACCCTGCTATTGAAACTAACTTGATCCCAAACCCAAATTGTAAACAAATGAGCGCTGTACTCACAGAGATCACCGATAGAATAGGATACATTACTTTGAACAGGCCTGAAAAGCGGAATGCACTCAGTCCAGAGTTGATTGCAGGGCTGCATGCTGCTTTTGCTAAGATGAATTTCAATGATGACGTGAAAGTCATTGTGCTTCGATCTACGGGAAAGGCTTTCTGTGCAGGAGCAGATTTGGCCTACTTGCAGCAGCTTCAGGGTTTTTCTTACGAGGAAAATCTGAAAGATAGCCGCCGTCTTATGGACTTGTTTAATTTGATCTACTGCCTTCCAAAAGTTGTGATTGCAGAAGTTCAAGGTCATGCTTTGGCTGGAGGCTGTGGATTGGCGACAGTCTGTGATTTTGCCTTTGCTGTCCCGGATGCGCTGTTCGGATATACCGAAGTGAGAATAGGTTTCGTGCCTGCATTAGTTTCAGTCTTTTTGCAAGAGCAAATTGGTGCTGCCAAAACGCAGGAATTACTACTTTCTGGGGAGTTTGTTTCGGCTACCAAAGCTGCCGAATTAGGTTTGATCACGGGAGTGGAGCCCACGGAGTTTTTAGAGAAATATGTGCATGAATTTGCTACCAAGCTTATCACACAGAATTCCGGATTTTCTATGGGAAAAACCAAAACTCTTTTGCGCGAGCTAAATCAAGCAACTAGAAATAAATCGCTTGAGCTTGCTGCGGAGACAAATGCCAATGCCCGCGCTCATTCAGATTGCAAAAAGGGAATTGCTGCTTTCCTTAATAAAACTACGCCAGATTGGTAAATGCTGAATAGAGCTACTGAAATCCTTCATCAAGTATTTGGGCATGCTGATTTTCGGCCTGTCCAGAAAGAAATCATCGAGTCAGTTCTGGCTGGGAAGGATACTCTTGCGCTATTGCCAACAGGTGGAGGCAAGTCACTTTGCTATCAGATTCCCGCGCTGACTCAGGAGGGGATTTGTCTGGTCGTTAGTCCTCTTATCGCTTTGATGAAAGATCAAGTGGATGCACTAAAGGCAAAAGGAATTAAGGCTGCGGCGATATATTCCGGGATGAGTTATCGAGAGATCGATCGCACACTGGATAATTGCATTTATGGAGATTACAAGTTTTTGTACGTTTCGCCAGAGCGATTGAAAGCGGAGCTTTTTGTCGAGAGATTTCGGCAGATGAAGATCAATTTGATCGCCGTGGACGAAGCGCATTGTATCTCTCAGTGGGGATATGATTTTCGCCCGCCTTATTTGGAGATCGCTCTGATTCGACCTTATCACCCCAAAGTCCCTGTTTTGGCTCTGACTGCTTCGGCTACTCCGCAAGTTTGCGCGGATATCATGGAAAAGTTGGAAATGAAAAAACCAGCGGAATTCCATCAGAGTTTTGCGAGAAAAAATCTCAGTTATAGTGTGCGACTCGTAGAAAACAAACTTGAAAAAGGACTGGAAATACTGAGTAGAATAGATGGATCAGCGATCTGGTATGTGAGAAATCGTCAGGGGACTCATCAAATCGCTAAAGCGCTAAGTCAAATGGGGATTTCGGCTTCAGCCTATCATGCTGGCTTGTCTATGCAAGATCGGGCGAAGCGCCAAGATGCTTGGATGAAAAATGAAGTCCGTGTGATGGTGAGTACGAATGCCTTTGGGATGGGAATTGATAAACCAGATGTCCGGGTAGTGATTCATAGTGACTTGCCCGAAAATGTGGAGAATTACTATCAGGAAGCTGGGCGTGCAGGAAGAGATGGAGAGAAGGCTTACGGTGTCCTTCTTGCCAATAACCAGGATTTTGAAACTGTTTTAAAACGCGCAGAGCTAGTCTATCCACCTTTAGATTTTGTAAAGCGGGTGTATCAATGCCTGGCAAATTATTACCGCATTGCAGTTGGGAGTAACATGCTAAGCAGCTTTGATTTCGAATGGAATGAGTTTGCAAACACCTATGAATTGGGAGTGTTGGAGAGTTTTTATGCACTTAAATTACTGGAGGAAGAAGGCTTTATTGGACTCAGCGAAAGCTATTACACTCCATCCAAAATTCATTTCACCGTAGACCCTTCCAGATTGTATGAGATTCAGATTGCCTACGCAAAGCTGGATCCTGTGGTGAAAATCATCATGCGTACGTATGGAGGGAATGTCTTCTCGGAATACATCAAAATTCAGGAAGCTAAGCTTGCCAAGTCGCTCAATATCTATGAAAATGAGTTGGTAAAATCACTCAAACATCTGGAACAACTGGAAGTGATGGTCTATGACCAGCGAAAGGATAAACCTCAGATTACCTTTTTGACACCTCGATACGATGCTGGGAAGTTGCCTCTCAATTTCAAGAGGATAGAACTGAGGAGAGCTTTGACGCTGGAAAAAGCTCAAAGTATGGTGAAGTATGGGCAGCAAACTGAGCTCTGTCGCACTCTGTTTATTCAGGAATATTTTGGAGAAAATACCGATGAGCAATGTGGTGTTTGTGATATCTGCATTACTCAGCGAAAGGAAAATCACCCTGAAATAGCAGAAAATAAGCTCAGGAAAAAGATATTGGAAACATTAACCAAGGCTGGTGAGTTGACTGATAAACAGATATTCGAAAGTATTCGCCTGCCTATGGCTGAGAAAAACCTTCGAGTTTTGCGGATTTTGCAGGATCAGGGATATATTACACTACTGGCTTCGGGCAGTTACGTACTTACAGCTCATGAGTAATTTTCTAGACGATTTATTCAACAAGGTTTTCAAGTCTTCGGAAAAGTCTCCGATGACGCATAAGGAGAATATTGTTCTTAAAGCGCAGGAAATAGAAGAAGTACAAGTTTGGCTGAATTCTTCGGAAGGTCGGGAGACCTTTGCTCAGATATCCAGATCTTATCATTTTAAGACCATTCAGATAGAAGAGCGTCCGCAGATTCATGTGTTGGACTCGAAGTATGCCAGAGGGTTTGCTATCACCTACGATGAGCCCTTGGATGAAAAAACATTTCCCCTGCTTTTCTTGGCTTTTGCACAGCGAGTTCTAGCTTTGGGATATCAGCAAGTGAGTTTGGATAGGAAAATGGAGGAAATAAACGAGCAAGTGAAAGTCACTGATAAGTTTTATTTCAAACCGCCACTTAAATCACTAGCAGAGAATGAATTGATTTCTCAGTTATATGGCAATATTTCCATTGAGAAAATCAGCGTAAATAACCAGCCCAATTACCTCAAGGTGCTAGCTACGTTTTATTCGGATAGGCTATACCAGGATCCCAAACCTTTCGATCAATTTCTTGATCATTTATTAGAAACGACCAATGATGGACAGAATTAACTTAAAAGAGCAACTAGGGAGATACAGGACGCCATACGAGGAGGAATCTAGCTTTATTCAGGACTTTTTGGATTTGACAGAAGACCCTCTGGCTTACGGAAGAGAGCGGTTGGATGGACATTTTACAGCTTCGGCTTGGATAGTGAACCGTAAACGCACGCATACTTTGCTCACGCTTCATCGCAAACTTGGCCGATGGTTGCAGCTTGGTGGACATGCGGACGGTAATGAGGATTTGCTGGAAGTCGCTATGAAAGAAGCAAATGAAGAAAGTGGTTTGAAGAGTTTAGAGTTCGTAGACAAAACGATTTTCGACTTGGATAAGCATATCATCCCAGAGCGCCCACATGTGCCTGAGCATTTTCATTTTGATGTACGCTACATTTTAGAGGCAGATCTCTACGAGCCTTTGATCAAAAGTGACGAGAGTATTTCTTTGGCTTGGGTGGCATTTGATTCGGTTCAGGATGTGATAGGTTATAATCCTTCTATTCTTAGAATGCTTGACAAAACCAGTAAATCAGAAATTCTTCTTTGATGATCAAACCTGACCCCGCAGAGCTACAGCGAGAGATTGAATTTTCCTTACCTATTCAGATTAGATTCTCCGATATCGATGGCTACATGCATGTCAATAATGGGGTTTACTTCAATTATTTTGAACATGCCAGGGCGGTGTATCTCTTTCAAGTGTGTGATTGGAATGTGATGGAAGTAGGTTCTGTGGTCGGAAGAATTGAAATGGATTATTTCAGGCCAATTCATATAGATGATACGGTAAGAGCTCTGGTGAAATGCAGTAGAATAGGTAATACATCCTTTGATCTAGAGCAATATTTAGTAGGAGAGACTAAGGACGGAGAACCGTACACTTTTGCAAAAAGTAAATGCATTCTGGTCTCCGTAGATATGAAAACGATGAAGCCTATGCCGCTTCCGGAAAACTATAGGGCAAAACTTCAGCCCAAATCCTGATAACAAAGACGCAATCCTTATCTTTGCGCAAAATTTAAGCTGTGAAAAAACTTTGGATAATTACCTTGCTTATGGCAGGATTGATGGGTTGTAGCCCAAGTGAAGAGGAATTGGTTCAAGAGGGAATAAATCAAATGGACGCCCAAAACTGGAAGGGAGCTATTACGCTTTTTGACCGAGCATTGGAGATTAATCCTAAGAATGGACTTGCCTTGAATGCAAAAGGAGCAGCGCTATTTCAGGAAGAAAAATTTGAAGAAGCTGTTCCTGTATTCACGGCAGCTATAGAAGCAGATTCTGCTAGCTACAAAGCTTGGTTCAATCGTGGAAATGCGAACTTGAAGCTGGAGAATTTCAAAAATGCAGTTTCGGATTATAATATGGCAAGTATGCTAGATCCAACTCAAACAGATATTTATTACAATCGTGGCTTGGCATTGCTGGGTCTGGAAGAATACGAAGATTCCTTGTTGGATTTTGATAAAGCCCTTCAGGTAGAACCAAACCAAGCTCTCGTACATTTCAATCGCGGAAAAGCACTTTTAGGAAATAATGATCCAGGCAATGCGATGAAAGCATTAACTGATGCAGTCAATTTGGATGGGAAAAATGCTGCTGCCTATTACTTGCTTGGAGTGACTAGAATGTCTGCTTTGGGTGAGTCTGAAAAAGAGGCAGGTTGTGCAGATCTGAAGATGGCACTTCAGCTTGGTTACACTGAAGCCAAAACGTGGATAGACGATTTCTGCGAGTAAGATGGCAGTGATAGGGCAAGACATACCGGAGGCGAAAAGAATTCTGAATGCAGGTGAATTGGTTGCAATTCCTACCGAAACCGTATATGGTTTGGCTGGAAATGCGCTGAATCCTGTGGCAGTAGCATCGATTTTTGAAACGAAAAATCGCCCTAGTTTTGATCCCTTGATTATCCATGTTCCTTCGCTTGTAGAAGCTGAGAATTATGTAAATGATATTCCCGCAGCACTTCGCAAACTTGCAGAACACTTTTGGCCGGGACCACTTACGCTGTTACTTCCTAGAAAAAGCAACATTCCTGATATTGTCACCTCTGGTTTGGATCGCGTGGCTGTGCGTGTTCCTGATCATCCACTGACCCTAGAATTACTAGCTCAGTTAGACTTTCCTTTGGCTGCGCCAAGTGCAAATCCTTTTGGATACATCAGTCCCACTTCGCCAAAGCATGTGGATGCTCAGCTGGGAGATAAGATCTCGTACATTCTGAATGGAGGAAAATGTAAAGTGGGCTTAGAAAGCACGATCGTAGGAATGGAAGAGGATGAAGTCGTGGTTTATCGATTGGGAGGTTTAGACATTTCAGAGATTGAAAGCATTGTCGGAAAGGTGATAGTGAAAAGTCATAGCTCCTCAAATCCGCAAGCACCAGGTTTGTTAGAAAGCCATTATGCGCCTGCCAAGCCTTTTTTGCTGGGGAATCTGGAAACGTTGATAGCAGAGTATCAAGAGCGGAATGTTGACTTCGCTGTACTTTCTTTAGCTCAAACCTTTCCAGCTGTTCCTGTCGGAAATCAAATTGCTCTAAGTCCTCAGACTGATTTGAAAGAAGCTGCTACTCATCTATTTGCTGCTATGCGAACTTTGGATGAGTCAAATGCCGTTGTAATTTTGGCAGAGCTGATGCCTGAAGAAGGCCTCGGGAAAGCCATAAATGATCGATTAAGGCGTGCTGCAACGAAAGGATAAATTTACTTTCCTTTACTTCTTAGCAAATTGATCACAGATGAAAGTCTGTTTTTGCCGTAATCTTTGATAAATTCACACCTGATTTTTATCTATTTAATTAATCAAAAGCTATTAACCTTACTATGAACTCTAGAATCAAAAATGTAGATAACCTCAGTTTTGAAGGTAAAAAAGCACTCGTAAGAGTGGATTTCAATGTTCCTTTGGACAATGAGTTGAATGTAACTGACGACACTAGAATCCAAGCTGCGCTTCCAACTATCAATAAAATATTGACCGATGGTGGATCAGTGGTTTTGATGTCACACTTAGGCAGACCTAAATCTGGTCCTGAGGATAAATTCTCTTTGAAAAATATTGTGGTGGCTTTAGAGAAGGCCTTGGGCAGACCAGTGAAATTTGCGCCGGACTGCATTGGGCGAGAGGCTGAAATGCTTGCTGAAGGCTTGAAGCCAGGTGAAGTATTGTTACTTGAAAACCTTCGTTTCCACAAAGAGGAAGAAAAAGGTGATGTTGACTTTGCTAAGAAACTTTCGAAACTAGGTGATATCTATGTGAATGATGCATTTGGCACAGCTCATAGAGCACATGCTTCTACAGCGGTGATCGCACAGTTTTTTACAGATAAAGTTTGTGGTTATTTGATGCTTTCTGAGTTGAAAAACGCAGACAAAGTTTTGGGTAATCCTGAAAGACCATACACAGCGATCATGGGCGGTGCAAAAATCGCAGATAAAATTATGATCATCGAGCAATTGCTCTATAAGGTGGACAACTTGATTATCGGTGGCGGTATGTCTTACACGTTTGCTAAAGCGCAAGGCGGAACTATCGGTGATTCTTTGCTAGAGGCTGATAAGATGGATTTCGTACTTGAGCTAATGGAGACTGCCAAAGCAAAAGGAGTTAATCTAATTCTTCCAGTTGATACCGTGATTTCCAAAGCATTTGCAAATGATGCTGAGCAGGGAATGGCTGATAAAGGTGAGATTCCTGACGGCTGGATGGGCTTGGATATCGGGCCAAAAACTCGCGTGATTTTCTCTGAGGTAATCGCAAATTCTAAGACTATTCTTTGGAATGGTCCTATGGGAGTATTCGAAATGGAGTCTTTTGATAAAGGAACAAAGGCTGTTGCGGAAGCGGTAGTAGCGGCGACTAAAGCTGGTGCATATTCACTTATCGGTGGAGGTGATTCTGCAGCTGCAGTTAATAAGTTTGGCTTTGGTGAGGATGTTTCCTTCGTGTCTACTGGCGGTGGAGCATTGCTAGAGCACATGGAAGGCAAAGTGCTTCCAGGAGTTGCTGCTTTGGAGCCTTAAGTATTTCAGACCTTTGGGGTTTTCAAAACCTCGAAGGTCTTTTTTTTTGATTTTTTTAAACCACAAAGTGCGCAAAGTCCCGATTGCTATCGGGATCGCAAAGAGCACTGACACTTTCTTATTGATAATATGATTGTCTCTAATTGTTGAGACTACTTGCCTCATCGGGGCAAACTATGTGTAGCTAATAGATTCTATCGTCCTTTTGCTGTGCCTATAGGTACAGCGCTAGAAAATTTAATTAGTATAGCACGGGAAAATTGGTGGAAACAAATTTTAAATCTTATTATTCACTACCAGTTCATAGAAAAAATCCTTATAGCTATTTCCTATCAGGATGAACTCCTCTTTGGTTTTCATTTTAACACGATTTCTACTAATATTTTCGATTTTGTCTATGGAGATGATGTGTCGTTTATGCACGCGTACAAAGCCTTTGGAGAAAAGTGAAGTTTCGTAATGTTTGATGCTGCTAAGTGTCAGAATCGGCTTAGGCTCATCTACCAAATGGATCTTAACATAGTCTTTATAGCCTTCTAAAATCACAATGTCTTTGAGGTTAATTTTGATGGAAGCGTATTCAGCCCGAACAAAAATATAATCCTGAGATTCATTGAATGAAAAGTTCATTGGGCTAGCTTGAGCCACAGGCAGGTGGGCTCCATTAGCCATTAGCTTATTGACTGCCATGAAAAACCGTTCAAAACTTATTGGCTTCACGAGGTAGTCAATCGCATTAATTTCAAATCCCTTTACGGCAAAATCACTGTATGCCGTGGTGAATATGACCTTTGGCTTGATGGGTAAATTCTCGTAAAATGAAATTCCGTTGATATCTGGCATGTTGATGTCCAGAAATATCAAGTCTACTGAATTTGTCAAAATGGTGTTCATCGCTTTCAGTGGAGAGTCAAAAGTTCCGACCAATTCCAGCACTGGGAATTTGCCAATGTAATCTACCAAAACGTCGATCGCCAATGTTTCGTCGTCGATGACTATGCATTTGTAATTCATTTTTTGATCGTCAGGAAGGTTTTGAATAGGTTTTTTTCTCGCTTTTGGTGGAAGGAATATTTCCCGGGATAAATAAGCTCCATTTGATTTTCCAGGTTTTTGATTCCCAGACCCGCATGTTTTTTATCCGATGGAGTCTCGAACTTTTTAGTAAAACTGTTGATCACCGAAAACTTAAGTTTCACGTCATTTTCCTCCAGAGAAATTAAAATAAAGGAAGGCGTAATGTAACTCACTCCATGTTTGAATGCATTTTCTACAAGCGTCATAAGAATGAGTGGCTCAATCATGTAATGGGTATTCTTGAGAGAAACTGTGAAGTTTATATTCGGGGCATTTTCCTCCGTGAACTTCAGTTTTTCCATTTTGATGTAATTCTGGATGAAGTCAATTTCCTGTTTGATCGGAATTTTGCTTTTGCCTGCTTCGTAGAGAACGTGTCTCAACATGTCGGAAAGCAGTAGGATTGCATTGGTTGTTTCTTCGGATTTTTTTCGTGCTAAAGCATAAATGTTATTTAGTGCATTTAGGAGGAAATGAGGATTGAGCTGAGTTTTTAGAAAATTTAGTTCGCGAATGGCTTTCTCCTTTTCCATTTCATTGTTTCGTTTACGCTCTTTGTCAAAAAGAAGCAAAAGCTCAAATGCAGTTCCTAGTGCTAAAAGAAGCAGAAATCGGAAGATGAAGGAGAAAGTTCTGAAGAAAACTGGGTTGTGCTTGAAATCCCTTATCTCAGGCATGTTTTCATTTGGCGGGAATGAAGGCCTTTTTAGGATCATGGCTTCTGGATCCCAGAGATATGTATTGATTAAATAAAATAGTCCCAAAGAAAAAATCAGTAGGACGAAAACGCTTATGAAATAATTCTGATAAGAACGCTTTTCAATGAACTTCGGGATTAAAATGGTAATATTCAGGATGTAAAAAAGAACCAAATTGATATTGGTGAAGGCGATATTCAGTCCTTCTGTAAAGCCTTCCTGTGGTCTGGATAGAGGTGGTATGGATTGTGAAAGCAATACAATGATGATGAGGAAGTGTACTGTCCCTTTCAATATTTTCCTTTGCTCCATGGGTCGGCGATTCAGTCAGGTTGCAAAGGAAGCTGAGGATCAGCAACCTATTGCAACTTGACTTGTTGTTTTAAGAAAAATTAAAGGGATTAGTTATATCAATCTTCTTCATCGGAATCTTCGAATGGCAGAAATTCCCAGATATCATCGAATCGTAAGGATGAGCTTCTTCCCAGTAAAACAAACGCTCTATTTCCATCGGAAAAGACAGACGCTCCAGATCGGGCAGTTCCTTCAAAGTCAGTTTTGTCGTCCCAAACATCCTGTATTGGATCGTATTCCCAAGTGATACTTAACAATGATCCCTGTGACCCAGTCGCTAGATATCCTAAGGACCCTATGCTAAATCCTACTGCTTCACTTCTTGCTATGGTGTAGTCGTCATCTTCATCCAAGTCCTCTTTTTGAGACCAAGAACCTGTCGCGCCATCCAATGCCCAGAAGTCAAATTCGTATAGCCCGTTGTTGATTCCACCTCCGATATATGCGACGTCATTGATGGTAAATACAAATGCTCCAGACCGCTTTGCGCCTCCCATACTGATGAAGGAATTCCAGGTGTTTGTCTCAGGATGATATTCCCAGAAATCTTTCTGCTCGCTTCCGTCAAAACCAGTTCCGATATATCCTTTTCCGGAAATCGAAAAGCCAATTGCCCCATATCTAGCTGTACCAGGGAAAGGGCTTACTTCTGTCCAAGTGTCAGAGTCAGGGTTATACGACCAGAAATCTCCCAGTTTGTTTTTGCCATCGTAGCCAGTTCCATAGTATCCTTTGGAATCAATTGAAAATGCGACAGCATTTGATCGGGCGGTACCAGGAAAGTCAGCACGTCTAGTCCAGGCATCAAGGGATGCATCGTATTCCCAGAGGTCACGTGTAAATTCATCTCCAGTGTAGCCACCTACTACGAAATATCTGCTTTCAACTGTAAATGATGAAGAATTGGAGCGATTGCTGCCTTCGAAATAGGATTTTCGCACCCAGTTTCCTTCTGTAGTGGTGTCTTCTGAATCCTGACAGGAAAAGAGCGCCACGAGCATTACCAATGCCGCTAGAGTTGATAAGAGCTGGTTTACTTTTTTCATAATTTTAGTTTAAGGGGATAATTGTGATTTCTAATTTTGATTTGTATTGGGTGGAGTTTTCTCCGACTATCAGATAGCCCATGTTGAAAGAGGTACCGGCGGTGACTTCTAGCCATAGTCCGTCTGTTTGTCGACTTCCGGAGATTTGACTTTTTACAAAGGCACTGATTGGTATTTTGAAATAAGTAGCTTCCTGAAAAATGTCATCGAAGCTTGTCAGTGTTGCCTGAGATAGGTAAGATTTGGTATTGTTATTTTTGTCAATTACGTAGACATCAAATTGTGTCAGTGGTGTATTCAACTTTCTGTCATAAGTGCCTCTTTTGACTGGGATGTAGATGTTTGCCTCAGAGATGTAATAGTCATAAGGGACATCTCCTAGGTAAGTCAAGTCTCCTAGGTCAATTCGAATCGCACTATTGCCGAGCTCATCGGCTATAGCTAGGCTCTGGCTTTCGGTGGCTGGGGATTGCACGTAGTTTGGAGCTGCTGAAAATGGCGTTCCTGAGCGATCTACCTCTATATGAGTATAGCCTAGCGCATAGTCACCTATGGAGATTTTGTACTCTTCATCCTCTTCAATAAGCTCAAGAGGAGCTTTGTGATAGATAGAGATATAGGATTCTTTTGATACCAGCATCAGTGGACTTTGGCCAGAGACCTCTAGCATGAAGCCAGGGAAAAAGTCTAGGAAATCTTCATTGCTTTCAAAGAGTTTCTCTGAACCTTTTGCTTTTTCAAAAAGAAGCGAGCCAAATTCCATGGGAAGGGTAATCCTGATGGAGTCTTGCGAGGGCATATACTGTACTTTTTTAGTGACTAAGGGACTGGCGTAGGTAGGGAATGTTTCGAAGTCATAGAATACTTCATCATCGTTTTGATATTCCAGCCGCTGTGCGAGTTGATAGATAGTGAGATCAAACTCGGGTAAGGTGTCGAAGTGTGATCCATCTATTTTCAGTACAAATACTATAGAATCAAGCACAGTTTCGTCGTCTATGCCCGTGTTAGAAGTGGTTATTTCAAACTCGAAATAGGGCCTTGCTCTGACCGTTCCTCTGTATTCATTCGTATTGTTGCCCAACAAAAAGGTCTCCTTTGTACTAGTCACCATGCTATCTTGGAAATAGCTTGAATAAGTAATGTCAGTAGATTCAACCTTACTGATAAAGAAATCATCTTCGAGATCTACCTCGGGTATTTCCTCCAAGAAGCTGTTTTCATAGCAGGAGCTTAAGATCAAAACCAGCAAACAGAAAGTAATTATGGACTTCATTATATTTTTGGTTTCAAACCTATAAGACTCAAGGGGCACAAGATTGAATAGTAGAACAACAGGGCGATTCTCTAGAGGAATGTCCATATCCTCTCTACCAAATAGATTCTGCTGGAATTCTTAAAATTCCTCTCTACATAGAGTCAATTCCTTCATTGGTCTATAAAATCTCGTCGTTCTTCTAGAATCATGTCTGTAGATAGTTGCTGTGTCTAGCTTGCACACAAAAATTCATAGATGATTAAATACTTTCCCGGCTTGCTGATTTGTTTTTGGCTGATATCTGTGACGCCAAGTATCGCACAGCGAGGTCATGGTTCACTATATTCTACCATTGGCTTAGGCTTGCCTACCTACGATAATTATGGTTTGGCCAAAAGGTTAGGTGGGGCTGGAGCTGGAGTTCGGTCTCCCTATTTCCTAAACATTATTAATCCAGCTTCTCAAAACAGCATAGGATTGTCTCATTCCTTTTTGCTGGATATGGATGTGTCCTACAACCAGCAAAAAATCAATACTGGAGATGAGACTATATCAAACAACTTTTCCAATCTCAACTACTTCAGCATGTGGTTTCGGCTGTCGCAGAAATCCACTGTTTCCTTCGGCTTAAGTCCTGTGACTGTTCAGGATTACAGCTATTCTGATACCTATTATTTTGAAGGGATGGCGGATAGATACACCCGTATTTTCAAAGGATGGGGAAATATCAATAAGGTCTATTTGAACTACGCGAAGAATTTTGGTTCTCGACTAGCTGTCGGAATTCGACCTTCTTTTATATTCGGGAATTTTCAAAATGAAACCACCTATTTGGATAAGTACGATGCCGGATTTCTCTACTCGAAGCAAATTTCCTATTCGGGAGTTGGGGCAGAAGCTGGATTTCAGTTCAATCTCCTACAAAACGAGACGCATAGCCTAACCTTTGGTACTACGGGGCAATGGTATTCTAACCTAGTTGGCACGAAGACTTCACAAGTGGAAACATACGCCACCAGCGAGGTTCTTTATGTGGCAGATGAAATTGATTCGGACTATCAGCTAGGATCTACTGTCCGCTCCGGACTTTCTTTTCAAAATCGGTCATGGACAATAGGGGCTGACGTTCTCTATGGCTTCCCCACTCCTGACAATGACTATAGCATAGCTAATCAGGTTTATAGTCTAGGAGCGGAGTTTATTCCAGATTATTTCAGTTCGGATTATATCAAGCAAATGAGTTTTTCGCTTGGGATGAATTACGATACCGGTTCGATTCAGATAGAAGGAGCTAAGGTGTCTGCCTACGAAGTGAGTTCTTCGGTTGGATTACCACTCAATCGATCCAGTAGATTGAATATTGGCTATAAATACAGAGACATGGGCGATATCGATATTATTTCAAAAGAGTCGCTCAATACCATTACCCTAAATTTCACCTTTGGAGACATCTGGTTTTTCCGAAGAAAATTTGAATAAAACCAATGAAAATAAAACTAGTAATGCTACTCATGCTGGTAGCGAATATGTCCAAAGCTCAGGGAGTTATTGAGAAAGAGAAATCCGGGTTTTTCAATATATCGATTGAAAATCTGATGGGAATCATAGATTTCGATATGGATGAAGTAGCAAAGCGCCTGCATCTCAAGCTCCAATCTTCGGAGTATAGAAAGATGGATCGAATCATTTCTTGGTATCAGACTAAAACGGATAGCGTTTACACTAGCAATCAGCCGCGATTAGAAGCTATTGAGAATTCTTATTGGGAAAAAGTGGCAGCGATAGACAATAGAAATGACTTTGATCAAGTATTCGCGGTGGTCAAGGAATACATCGAGGAGGTAAAACCTTTTAGTCAGCCTATTCAGGATCTGGAATTAGAGCTGGGGAATTGGGTTTCTGGATTCTTGACTGATAGGCAATATTCTAAGTGGGAATCGTATCTCGTTAAACAACATAAAAAAATCAAACCTCGTACGCCCATGCCGATGGATGGCCCGCCCGCTGAGTTTTTGTAATAAAAAGCAAGGCATGAAATGGAGAATTCATGCCTTACTTTTTTTAATTAGGAACGTCGAAAGCTGAAGCTATATGAATTAGAATTCAATCTCCACTAGCACTGGAAAATGATCCGACGGATACTTTTTACCATAGTTATCAGTGAGAATTCCGTGACGAATTACGTTCAGATTTCCTTTGACAAATACATGATCAATGATGCCATCAGGCATTTTCTCCCAGTCAAAACCTGTGAAAGAACCTGCAGGACCGTAAGAAGGGATTTCGGAGATCAATCTAGCGTCTTGCCAATCGGGATTTGAAGTAATGGTAGCGTAAGCCGCATTATCGGGTTTTACATTAAAGTCGCCCATAAGTATAGCAGGAGCATTTTCTTTGTTGATTTTAGACACTTGAGCCATCACAAGTTTACTGCTTTCTTCGCGAGCTTGCTGTCCGATGTGATCGTAGTGAATGTTGAAAACATAGAAGGTTTTACCGCCTTTATCCTTGAATTTTCCCCAGGTACAGATTCTGTTCAAAGCCGCATCCCAGCCTTTACTTGGTTTCTCAGGAGTGGGCGATAGCCAGAAAGTGCCTTGATCCAAAATCTCAAACTTTTTGGCATCATAGAGAATCGCTGCATATTCACCTTTTTCGGTTCCATCATCACGACCAACGCCAATGTATTTATATCCAAGTTCATTGCTTAGATCCATTAGTTGATTGTTTAATGCTTCCTGTACACCGAAAAGCTCGATTTGGTGAAACTGAATTAGACCTGCGACATGTGGAAGTCTGTCTGCCCAGAGGTTTCCGACGTCATTTTGATTGGCATATCGGATGTTGAAAGTCGCAAAATTATGCGTTTGCGCTATAGATAGCGTGTTTGTCCCTACCGTTAAAGCAAGGAGAAACACAGATGTTTTTAAAATACTTCTAATGATTGAATTCATGATTTCAGAACTTATTCTTGAAAAATGGTTTAAGTATTTAAAATTGAATCATAATTTCATCAAATGAAATCAAGCATGACAAAAATGTCAAACATTTCGATGATCATAATACATGCGAGATTCTCCTGAAGAAAAATCGGGACAGGCAACGTGTCCTTAGAAAATCAAATTATAAACACATGAAAACCTTTTATCCCAAAGACCTAACACCTCAGGAATTTCATGGCTTGCTGCAAGGAGCAGTAGCTCCTCGACCGATTGCTTTTGCCAGTACTATTGATCGCGATGGAGATGTGAACCTGAGTCCGTTTAGCTTTTTCAATTTGTTCAGTACGAATCCTGCGATATTGATCTTTTCTCCATCCAGACGCGTGCGTGATAATACCACTAAGCATACTTTGGAAAATGTGTTGGAAGTACCCGAAGTGGTGATCCATGTCGTTCATTTTGGAATGGTGGAGCAAATGTCGCTAGCGAGTACGGAGTATGAAAAAGGTGTGAATGAATTTGATAAAGCAGGATTTACTCAAGTGAAATCAAATGAAGTTAAGCCGCCGCGCATCAAAGAAGCACATGTTGCCTTTGAGTGCAAAGTGAATGAAGTGAAGTCACTAGGAGATAGTGGAGGAGCGGGGAATTTGGTGATATGTGAGGTTTTGGTAGCGCATGTGAATGAAGCTGTTTTGGATGAGATGGGCGTGATTGATCCTAGGAAACTAGATGCTGTGGCAAGATTGGGCGGAAATTGGTATAGCCGTGCCAGTGGAGCATCTCTATTTCAAATTCCAAAGCCCTTGCGAACCCTGGGTATTGGTATTGACCAAATGCCAGCCGAAGTTAGAAATAGCACCATTTTAAGTGGAAACAATCTTGGGAGACTGGGCAATGTAGAGGCTCTTCCAAGTCCGGCTGAGGTTGCTGATTTTGGACAAAGCGCAGTGATCCAAGAAATGAGAGTTCGCTTCCAGTATGATCTAGACTCACTGGCGGACCATTTGCATCTTTTGGCTAAGGAAGCGCTAGATGAAGATGATGTGGACCGAGCTTGGCTGATATTGCTTCAGAAAGGGTAAAAAGAGTATTCAGTGATCAGTCTCAGTTCTTAGAACTCCCTCGTAGATCTTAACCATCAGCCGTATGGAAACTTTATAATAATAGGTACAAGAAGTGAAACCTGCCTTCGGACTGGCTCGAACCAGCGGGGCATAAATCAAAATGCGTTTCTCGAAAAAATCAGGCTGTGAGTATCTGGACCCATGCTGCGGTTAATATAAAGGCATAAAAAAAGCGGCCTAAGCCGCTTTCCTTATTTTATGATGATTTCCTGAGGCATTCTCACTTGAACACCTTGATAGGTTTTTAATTTTTCTACTTGCTTGTAGAGCGTGTAGTTTGATCCCAATTCACTTTTTAGAATTTTGATTTGAACACTGTTTCCCAAGTCTTCCATGATCGATTCAAACCAAGGTTTCTTTGTAGGATAATATACTACTCTATAGTCATCGACAGCACCAATTCTAGCAGCAGCGATTTCAATAGTCGTATTCAAACCTCCAAGCACATCTACTAATCCTCTTTCTTTAGCTTGGTTTCCAGTCCATACTCTGCCGGAGGCTACTTCTTTTACAGCTTCTGGAGACATGCCTCTACCTTCAGATACTCTGGAAATAAAGGTCTCATAACCATCTTCCACAGTGTTTTGGATGATGGTTCGCTCCACATCGGTCATTGGTCTGGTTGGATTCATGAAGTCAGAAAGTTCTCCTGTTTTCACCACATCCGTCGTGATACCCAGCTTGTCATTAAGCAATTCTTGCGCGTTGAACATCATGCCGAAAATACCGATAGAACCAGTGATCGTGTTTGGCTGGGCTACGATAGTATCCGCTGGAGCTGAGATGTAATATCCACCTGAGGCAGCTACTTCACCCATGGATACATATACTGGTTTTACCTTTTTGGCTTCAGCCATTTCTCTCCAGATCACCTCAGAAGCGACCACGGATCCTCCTGGAGAATTCACACGAAGTACAATTGCCTTGATGTTATCATCTTTACGAGCTTTACGGATTTCTTTGGCAAATTTCTCTGAACTGATCACTCCATCTGCATCTCCTCCTACTATCTCCCCTTCTGCGATGATTACGGCTATTCTATTAGAGGAAGTGATGTTTTTCGACTTAGCCGTTTTATTCAAGTCAGTTACATTGATAGTTTTGATATCATCCCCCTCATCAATGCCAAGCTTTTCTTTCAGTTTGGTGAGCACTTGATCCAAATACAGCAGCTCTGTGGCCAAACCATAGGTCACTGCATCTTGAGGCTTGCGAACAAGCATCAAATCATTGATTCTTTTCAAGCTGTCATAACCGATACCTCTTGATTCAGAGATGCCATGAAGCGCAAACTGATTCATATCGTCCAAAAATGACTGCGTTTGTAATCTAGCTTCAGGGCTGTTTTTTTCTAGGATAAAAGGCTCTACAGCAGACTTGAATTCCCCAACTCGGAAGATTTCAGGTTTTACTCCGATTTTTTCAAAAAGTCCTTTGAAGAAAATCCCCTCTGAAGAAAATCCATTGAAGTCTATTCCTCCTAAAGGATTCAGGTAGATTTCGTCTGCAACAGAAGCGATGTAATAACCGCCTTCAGTGTAAGCTTCATCGTAAGCCACGATGAATTTCCCGGAAGTCTTAAAGTCAACCAATGCTTCTCTAAGCTCAAGCAAATTAGCTTGACCAGCCATGATAAGGCCAGTATTTAGGTAAATTCCTTTAATGTTATCATTGGTTTTTGCTTCGCCGATGGCTTTTTTAAGGTTAATAAGTCCAGCAGTCATTTCCTGCCCGAACGGATTACCAAAGATTGAAAGATCCAAATCATCCTCAGACGTACGCTCTACTATAGTTCTTCCGTTTAGATCCAGGTGCAAAACAGAGTTTTCGCTTACCTTCACTTCTTCAGATCCACTTGATGAGGCCAAAATGCCGATCAGGCCCAACATAAGAAGCACACTCAGTATGCTGAAAACAAAAAGACCGACGATCACCGCCAGTACATTTCCTAAGAATTTCATAAGCTAAATTATTTGAAGCCCCAAAATAACCTAATTTGAGCCATGTTTACAAAAGCAATAATAAGCTGAGAATGTTTGAAAAAGCTGTTTTAATAGTAGGAGGAAATAAAGGCGATCGAAATGCGCTGCTAAAGTCGGCGGTGGAGGCCGTTTCAGAATTAGGGGAAATGACACTCAGGTCTAAGGTTTATGAAACTGAAGCATGGGGAGGAGTGGCTAAAGGGCCATTTTTGAATCAAGTGGTTGAAATCAAAACGGCATATTCTCCATTCGAACTCTTAGCCTTTATCCAGCAAATCGAAACAACTCTAGGTAGAAAAAGAGATGAGCATTGGGGAGATCGGACGATGGATATTGATATTATTTTTTTTGGAGATAGGGTAATTGATACTCCTGAGCTCCAAGTTCCTCATCCATTTATTGCGGAGCGGAAATTTGTGTTAGTACCGCTAGCAGAGGTTTTATCGGAGTTTATTCATCCAGTTTTGGGAAAAAGTAGCCAGCAAATGTTGGAAGAATGTGAAGATAAATCTGAGGTATGGGAGTTGGAAGGTTGATGGTTTTGTATTCTGCTGCTTCTCCAGAAGCTGCAGGAATCATAATCAATTAGTCCTAAACGAAACTAAGATTTCGCTCTTTCTGAGCTTTGCACTAGAGTTCTATTTTTTACCCAGCCCTACCGAGCTGGGCTTAGGTATTTAGGGCTTTCAGCCCTTAGCCACATAAAAGTTTAAAGAATCTAATTGCTCCGTCTAGGCTAATTTTTGGTAAAATTAGTTGGGCCAAGGTTTAGCTTATGAGCAAACAGCATTCATTTATCTCAAATCTGTAACAAAAAAAGCTTGGTTCAAGTCGTAAGATTTGAACCAAGCTTTTACTTTATTTTCACTGTGTTCCTCCGCGAAACACTCTGCGGTTACAACCCAGAAACCTCAGCTTCAGGATGAATTTTTTTGACTAAGCCTTGGAGCACTTTTCCTGGGCCGCATTCTACAAACTCAGTAGCACCATCTGCAACCATGTTTTGAACGGATTGCGTCCATTTCACCGGAGCAGTAAGCTGGGCGATTAGGTTTGCTTTGATTTCAGCTACATCGGTAACTGCCGTGGTGCTTACATTTTGGTAAATAGGGCAGCTAGGTGTATTGAAGCTCGTTGCTTCTATGGCTGTCTGCAATTTCTCGCGAGCTGGCTCCATCAGTGGAGAGTGAAATGCACCACCGACTGGAAGAGGTAAAGCTCGCTTGGCTCCAGCTTCTTTCATTTTTTCGCAGGCAAGCTCGATTCCCTTGTTCGAACCAGAAATCACCAACTGACCTGGGCAATTATAGTTTGCAGGCACGACAACCTCCTCAGTGAAAGTAGAGCAGATTTCTTCTACTTTCTCGTCTGCCAGTCCTAGGATTGCTGCCATGGTAGAGGGATTGATTTCACAAGCTTCCTGCATCGCAAGTGCTCTCTGATAGACTAACTTTAATCCATCTTCGAAAGCAAGGGTGCCATTGGCAACCAAAGCAGAAAGTTCTCCCAAAGAGTGACCTGCAACCATATCCGGTGCGAAGTCTGGAGTTGTTTTCGCCAAAATCACGGAATGAAGAAATACAGCTGGTTGGGTTACATTAGTTTGCTTTAATTCCTCTGCAGTTCCCTCAAACATGATGTCTGTGATGCGGAAACCTAAGATTTCATTAGCTCTCTCAAATAACTCTTTTGCTTGAGGATTTTCTTCATAAAGTGCTTTTCCCATTCCTGGGAATTGGGCGCCCTGGCCCGGAAAAACAAATGCCTTCATTAACTAGTGTTTTTTTGTTCGGTGCAAATATATGGCTTTTCCCAAAGTCATACTGCACTTGCGCTTTTAGGAACTTAGCTTGATCCCTGTTTGGGATATGGTTTCTGCTGAAAGGAACTTTGCTTTTTCGGCTGGAGTGGGAAGTCTACAGGTGCTTTTCTTCCCAAACCAGCGGTAGCGATTACTGCCAATCCAATTGTAAAAAGGATCTCTAAGGAATTTTGGTAGAAAAATAAGGGGATACAAAACTGGCCATAGTCCAGATAGGTTTCTGGCTATTTTCAGTGCAGCTGTGCTTTTGTAATAGATTTCACCCTTTTCCAATAGAACAAGGGAGTCGAGGTAATCTTCCCGAACATCAAAATTGGAGAGTATCGCTTTGCTAAAATCCTCCTGTAATGCTCCCACTAAGAAGTGATCTTTTTTATCTCTTTGGATCACAAAATCAATGGAAGCATTACAGAGGTTGCAAACCCCATCAAAAAATATGATGGATTTATATTCTGTCATCTAAGGAGTTGAATCGTTCCTTTCAGGCTTTGGTCTTTTTTGGCAGGATCGAGTACATCGAATACTACATTACCAGAGTAATAATAGGTGCCTGCAGGTAAATCATTGCCATTTTTGTCTCTTCCATCCCATCGGATGTAGATGTCGTTTTCGGAAGATTCAAGACTATTGTAAGAGAATACTTCCACTCCCCAACGGTTTACGATAAAGATATCAACTCCTAAAACAAACCTTGGACACATCGAGAATGGATTGTCAAAAGCCATATAGGTTTCGTTTATCCCATCACCATTCGGTGTAAATGCATTAGGCAGATTGTAGCTAGGACAATTTTCTACACAGACGATATTGCTCGGCTCAGACTCATTGCCAGATCTATCTACCGCAGTGATGTAATAGCAGCCACGGTAGGTGGTCAGATCACGTATAGTGGTAGAGAGATTCAGGGAAGAAACTGTCGCTATCAATTCAAACTGGCTGTCTTCGCCATTGGAAGTATAATATAATTTATACCCACTTAATTCGTCATCACATTCGCCTGAAAAGTCAGGAGTCCAGCTTAATTCATGTTCGTAAGTGGTATTGCCACAAGGAACTTCTGCGAGATAGGCGGAACATTCTGGGCCTTCGAAAGTCAATACTGGAGGACATGGCAAGCGATTATCATCAGGCTTAGCACATACGATTTGAGATTTGTTTTCCAGAGGATAAACTAGTCCAGCTACGTTGTAAGAACCTTTCGTGATCACGTAATAGCAGTATTCAACTTCCTTTTCTAATGGAACACCATTGAAACTACCGTCGTCCAAATATTTGAATCCACTGGTGGTGACATCCACTTCTGCGATTTTCACAAAGGTAGCGTCGTCAGCTGCTGCTGCATCTGTTCTGTTTCTATAAACCTCATGCTTGTATTGGCTGACAGAATTGTTCCAAGGAACGATGAATTCCCAATTCAGCTCAATGGCTTCATTGATAATTGTTGGTTCGAGCCAGACTGAAGAAGCTTTAGAGGAGGTGTCAATTTTTGTATTCCTATCAAGTAATACGACTTCGTAATTGTACACGACATTTTGTGTGTTCAATCCCGTGTCGGTGAAAAGCGTGTCTGAAGTGACTCCCAGTGAGACTTGACCTGCATCGCCATTGAATCCAGTGCTTCGCAAAAGCTCATAAGTATAAGGTCCTGGGAACTGAACTTTATCAATATCATATGGAGGTGTCCATTTCACGAATATCTCTCCAGCGGTTGGATCAGTTTCTTCCACGCTGACATTAGTAATTATCGGAACATCCACGTCTATGGTGACGCAGATTTCATCGGAAACTATGCTTTCGCCAAGTCTAGGCTCAGGATATGCTGCCACCAGTCTATAGCAGTACGTATTGCCTGGAGCTAATCCATCTCCGCCATTCGCATCTAAGAAATTTAGTGTTTGCATATTGGTGGTTCCGATCAATTCATAACCAGCACGGATTCCAGTTTCACAGCTGTCAGGCTGATAAGGATCAGAATTGATCCTCCTCCAGATTTGCATTTCACTAGCAGAGTTCGCACATACGTATGGATCCCAATTCAGCTCTACCGTTCTGCCTGGCATTTGCTCTATTTGATCGAAGACAGGTGGTGGGCCTACTACTTTGATACGCCAAGTTTTAATATCAACTAATGAAGGCCCTGAGCTAGGTTGATCTGAGATCCTTACCCGAACCTCATATTCCCTTGCTCGCACGTGGTTACAGACTGTTTGCCAATCGAAGTTTACGATGCCGGGAGTTGGCTGGTAAGTGCTTTTAGGGCTATAGCTAGCAGGAGATGTGGTTATTTCTATAGGTTCGCCAAAGACCTCTATTTTGATAGGGTCTCCGTCTGGGTCTTGACCTTGGATGATTTCTTCTATTTTAGTACCTGCCACCACACAAAGATCTGGGGGCAAAATCAACTCGGGTCTTCTGTTATTCGAGTTTTCAATAATGATTTGCATATCCCGGACTACGTAGCCTATGAGCACCCATTTTCCATCTAGCTTCCGATATTCATTGATTCTAAATGCCACATTGAACTGCCCTGCGGTACCAGGTGCATCCCAAATCAAATCTCCGGTAATTGGGTCTAGGGTCAAAAATGCCGGCGTGCTACCATCTTCTTGTTTGAAACTGAATTCTGCAGAAGCAGGGCTTCTATAGTTATTAACTGGACGTTGAAACTGCTGCTTAGGAATGTCCATTGAATAAGCCAAACTATCGCCATCTGGATCAAAAGCGCCAGGGTTATGAATGTATCTTACGTTTATAGCGCCATTGTCAACTGGTGGGATTGTCAGGACTGGAGAGTTATTTACTCCAATAAATGGGTCAATTGTAATAGTGGTTTCTACATAAAACGGCGTGTCTACTGAATTATCCATATTCAGCGTTCTATCATTTCTGTTGAATTCCTGAAATCTGATCGTGTAAGTTCCAGGTCCCTGAAACGTGTGAGAAATCACGAAGATGTTTTTCTCAATTTGATTACCCAAACTTATTACTGTATTGAAATCACTTTCAGTATTCAGACCATCTACAATTCTCCCATCTCCAAAATTGATTTCTCCTGGCCCAAAAATCACATTTGATCGAGTATCTGTATACCCTACGACTGTGATTTTATAAGTAAGGTTTTGAACTGAAACCCGCTCGGCGATGATTTCACCAGCCCGAATATGCGTTGCCCAAACTTCTGAAATTCCTGCTAGCAGGAAGAGTAAAAAAAATCCCAGTGTTATTTTAAGCTTCATATTGATCAAGGTCTTTGATTACAGTGAAAAAAGAATGTACGTATTTATCGATAATAAAGATTTTGTACATGATTTTCTTCCTATTACTAAATAAAGGGAAGTAAGGAGAAAATCTCCGCAAAATCAAACATTAAATCTCTTCATATAGTTATACAGCCAGCAAATTCTTCAAAGATTAAAGTCTATTTAGAACTGATTAAAATAAGAGAAGTGTTTTTGAATGGATTGTTTGCTAGTTGTTCCAAACGTAAATTTGGCACAATTAATCAAAGATTTCGTTTTAATCTAATCGCAAAAATTGTATGAGCTGGGTTACAAAAACCTTGAGTAGCACAATAGGCAGGAAATTGATCATGGCTTTGACCGGGCTTTTCCTGATCCTGTTTTTGACAGGTCACGTTGCAGGAAACTTGCAGTTGTTTAAGAGTGATGGTGGTGAAGCATTTAATATTTATGCTCATTTCATGACTACTAACCCTGCGGTAAAATTGCTTTCTTACCTTACTTACATTTCCATTATCGGTCACGTGATCTTTTCTATCTGGCTTTCCAGAAGAAACAAAGCTGCACGTCCGATAGGATATGGCGTATCTACTCCGCCTTCTACGACTGTATCTTCCCGCAACATGGGTATTTTGGGCACGATCATTTTGATCTTCATCGTGATACACATGCAGACTTTCTGGTATCAGATGCACTGGGGAGAAGTTCCTTTCGTGACTTATGATGGTGTAGAATACAAGGATTTGTTCAGCATTGTGGCTTTTGCTTTCCAGAATGAACTGATGGTAATCGGATATGTAATAGCAATGGCTTTCTTGGGATTCCACCTTTCTCATGGATTTGCAAGCGCATTCCAGACCTTAGGTTTGAATCATGCGAAATACTCGCCAGCAATTGAAGTAATCGGAAAAATCTACTGCATAGTAGTTCCGATACTATTTGCCAGCATGCCAGTTTATATCTATTTCACACAGAGCTAATCAATAGTCCCCTATGATACTAGATTCAAAATCCCCAATCGGACCTTTAGCCGAAAAGTGGACTAAACATAAGTTTAACAGTAAGCTGGTGAACCCGGCAAACAAAAGAAAATACGAAGTGATCGTAGTGGGTACCGGTCTTGCCGGAGCCTCTGCTGCTGCTTCTCTTGCAGAATTGGGCTATAAAGTGAAAGCTTTTTGCTTCCAGGATAGCCCTCGTCGTGCGCACTCTATCGCTGCACAAGGCGGGATCAACGCTGCTAAAAACTATCAAAATGACGGTGACTCGGTTTACAGACTTTTCTACGATACCATCAAAGGTGGAGATTATCGTTCCCGTGAATCGAATGTGTACCGTCTTGCAGAAGTTTCTGTAAATATCATTGACCAGTGTGTGGCGCAGGGTGTTCCTTTTGCCAGAGAATATGGTGGATTGCTTGCCAACCGTTCTTTCGGTGGAGCGCAGGTATCCAGAACTTTCTACGCTAGGGGCCAAACGGGACAGCAGTTGCTTTTAGGAGCTTATTCAGCTTTGAGCCGTCAGGTTGCCAATGGTAAAGTGAAACTTTATCCTCGTACTGAAATGATGGACGTCGTGACTATCGACGGTCATGCAAGAGGTATTGTGACTAGAAATTTGATCACTGGCGCTATCGAAACTCACGCTGCTCATGCAGTGCTACTTTGTACTGGTGGTTACGGAAACGTATTTTTCCTATCTACCAATGCGATGGGATCGAATGTAACTGCAGCTTGGAGAGCGCATAAGAAAGGTGCTTACTTCGCCAATCCTTGCTACACGCAGATTCACCCGACTTGTATTCCAGTTTCTGGAGATCATCAGTCCAAGTTGACCTTGATGTCTGAGTCACTAAGAAACGATGGGCGTGTTTGGGTACCAAGCACGAAGGAGATGGCTGAAAAACTTCGTAAAGGAGAAATCAAGCCAAAGGATATTAAGGAAGAAGAAAGAGATTATTACTTGGAGAGAAAGTATCCATCTTTCGGTAACCTTGTACCACGTGATGTGGCTTCCAGAAATGCGAAGGACGTTTGTGATGAAGGTAAAGGTGTAAACGAAACCGGGGAAGCTGTTTTCCTTGACTTCCGTGATGCCATCAATCGTGACAGCGAAGACGCGATCCGCGCGAGATACGGCAACTTGTTTGACATGTATCAGCAGATCACGGGTGAGAATCCTTACCAGACTCCAATGAAAATATATCCAGCAGTTCACTACACTATGGGTGGACTTTGGGTTGATTATAACTTGTCTACCACAGTTCCCGGGCTTTATTCCTTGGGCGAGGCGAACTTCTCAGATCACGGAGCAAACAGATTGGGAGCTTCTGCTTTGATGCAAGGTTTGGCAGACGGATACTTTGTAGTTCCTTATACTATCGGTGATTATTTGGCACAAATAGGTCCCGCGCCAGTAGATGTCAATCATCCTGAATTTGCGAAAGCAGAAAAAGGAGTGAAGGATGCAATCCAAAAGCTATTGAGCATCAACGGTACCAAGACTGTAGATCACTTCCATAAAGCACTTGGACATATCATGTGGAACTACTGTGGTATGGCTAGAGACGCTGAGGGTTTGACCAAAGCTAAAGGCATGATTCAGGAGCTTAGAAAAGAGTTCTGGAGAGATGTGAAAGTACTTGGTGCAAATGAAGAATTGAACCAGACTTTGGAGAAAGCAAGTCGAGTAGCTGATTTCTTAGAACTTGGTGAATTGATGGTGGACGACGCACTGAACAGAAATGAGTCTTGTGGTGGACACTTCAGGACAGAATCTCAAACTCCGGAAGGAGAAGCGCTCAGAGATGATGAGAACTTTGCTTATGTAGCAGCTTGGAAATTTATGGCAGAAAATTCCCCTGAGGAATTGCATAAGGAGCCGCTCGTGTTCGAAAACGTGAAGTTGACTCAGAGATCCTACAAATAAATTCAAGACTTTAATTCATAATTATATATGAAACTGACATTAAAAATATGGAGACAGAAGAACGCCAGCGATAAAGGCGGTTTTGTCACCTATCCTATAGATGGAATTTCCGCTGACATGTCATTCCTAGAAATGATGGATGTCTTGAATGAGGAACTTGCTTTAAAAGGACAAGACCCGGTACATTTTGATCACGATTGCCGTGAAGGTATCTGTGGCATGTGCTCCCTGTATATCAATGGCCATCCACATGGTCCGAAGCAGACGACTACTTGTCAGCTTCACATGCGTTCGTTCTCTGATGGAGATACTATCACGATCGAGCCTTGGAGAGCAAAAGCTTTTCCAGTGGTAAAAGACTTGGTTGTAGATCGTGGAGCATTTGACAGAATCATCCAAGCGGGCGGATACGTGAATGTGAATACAGGTGGCGTACCAGATGCAAATGAGATTCCTATACCAAAGAGAGTCGCTGATGAAGCCTTTGATTCGGCTACGTGTATAGGTTGTGGAGCTTGTGTGGCAGCGTGTAAGAATGCTTCTGCGATGCTTTTCACCTCTGCGAAAATCTCTCAGCTGGCAATGCTTCCACAAGGTCAAGTGGAAAGAATGTCCAGAGCAGAGAATATGGTCGCTCAGATGGACGAGGAAGGTTTCGGAGCCTGTACCAACACCGGTGCCTGCGAAGCAGAATGCCCTAAGGGAATTAGCCTGACGAACATCGCTCGAATGAACAGAGAGTACTTCTCTGCTTCTCTAAAGAGCGAGAATGTATAATTGAATCAGAAATTCATAAAGAATGAAAAAGCCGACGAGAGTCGGCTTTTTTTGGTTTTAGTTGAAAAAAAGGAGTTGGTATTTTATATATCCCTCTTATTTAGTGGTATAAGCAAGTTTTATTTTTTAGTGGCCTCAATCTGAGGTTGAAGGAAGTCTAGATGATTTAGATAATTATTTAGTTGAAATAAGGTTTGATTCGACTTTTATGACGATTTATTTATTGGTTAAGGATATTGAATAGCTGGTCAAGTTCAAAAGGTTAAGAATATCTAGTCTGTCTAGATAGATGAAGAATATACACAATTGTGGACATTCTCTATGTAATTGGCAATCATGTGACGTCAGACAACAATGTAAATAGACTTTTCAAGGCATCAATTATTTTTGCAATGATATATACTGCCACAATTTTTCTGGGTGATAAAAATTTTGTTTAAGGCAATTTTAGACCGAATTACACTAGATCTTTCTACACCTTGAATAATGTTAGCGTTCTTGTTCATTTGGTCTATGTTGTCTTATTCGTAAAGTCCAGCATCGATCATGAGTATAATAGTAACGGTCAGACTATGTGAGTTGAATATTTATCAGGTAAGACAGTTTTACATAGGAGAACATGCCAAATGGATGAAAGGCGGTATTTGGACTTATTCCTAAAGGGAGGGGACGATTTTATGCTCAAACCTTATAAGTAAGGACAGTGAGAGCAATAAAAAAGAGCTCGATAGAATATCGAGCTCTTTTTTTAATGTAATATATCGGGGTGAATTACTTCACTTCGAAGCTAGCTCTTCTAGCCAATTGTCTTGCGTCAGCAGAAGATTTATCAACGCTAGTGTCTTCACCGTATCCTTTGTAAGATAGTCTAGAAGCATCAACTCCAGAAGCAACTATGATGTCATAAACTGCTTTAGCTCTTTTTTCAGAAAGCTTCATGTTGTAATCTTCAGGGCCGATTTCGTCAGCATAACCTTTAATCTCAACACTTACTCCTGGATTCTTTTTCAAGAAGTTAGATACATAGTTTGCAGCGCTAGTAGAGTATCCAAGCGGCTTAGCGCTATCGAATGCGTAGTATACGTTTACGTAACCGTCATTGATTGCTTTCTTGAAGAAATCAACTTGCTCTTGTACTTCCTCAACTGGACATCCATTTGTAGATGCTGGGCCAGGAAGGAATGGACACTTGTCCATGTGATCAGGAGTTCCGTCACCGTCAGAATCCAAAGTCATACCTGAAGAGTTTACTCTAGCTCCAGCTGGAGTATTAGGCTCTTTGTCCAAGTAATCAGGAACGCCATCACCGTCAGAATCTTTCAACATATCTTTGATACCGTTGATCTGAGTAGCAAGCTCTTCTTTAGTAGCATATTTATCAGCTGCGATGAACCAATCAGCATGCTCCTCATTTTTACCTAAGTAAAACTGAACTCCAAGAGTTCCAGTCCACCAAGTTCCATTAGCTCCGTAGAAGCCATTGTTTGACTGAGCAGTGATTGCTGAAGCGCCATCAAATGCAACAGTCTGACGACCGTTTAGGATAGTAGAGATATCACCAACAAGCGCAACTCCTTTACCTAACTTCAATTGAGGAGTAACTCCAAAGATTAAAGTGTAAACATCATCTTTGAATCCAGCATGAAGATTTTCTTCAGGCTTAACTTGGCCAATGCCTGCTCCACCATGAAGTAACAATCCAAATGATCTTGTAAAAGATTCAAAATTCATGATACGACCAATGTTTGCAACACCTTGAAGATCTAATCGGTTGTATTTTGTACTAAAAGTACCAGTCGAAGGGTTTCCGTTTTCAGCTTCTTTAAAAGAACCAAAACCGTAGTCTACTTTGACACCGAATTTTTCATTGAACATGTAACGAGCACCAAAGTCAATGTGACCAAGGTTAAGGGAAGGCGAAAGAAATCCAGGGGTCAAAGGAGCCATTGGTTTGTTAAAACCGCCGTTTACTTCAAGTGACCACTTGTCGAATTCTTGGGCGTTGGCTCCAAATGCCAAAGCTCCTGCCATTAGGGTAGATAGTATTAGTTTTTTCATAACAAAAAATTTTTGTTCAAATTTTAAGTGTTGATTGATGTGAATACAAATTTATTAACTTTTAATTTACTACAAATCTAGCTGAATTATTTTAAACCCAATTCCGGGAAATAAATAATTCCTGTCTTTGTTCAAATTTATCGATGAAATATTAACATAATTTATGCCAAAATGAAATTTCTATTCGAAATCCTCAAACAAAATAGTGTTTCGGGTGATGAGTCTGAAACATCAGATTTTCTTTTACAATATATAGACCAACGAAAGAATTATTGGAATGTTTTGCCTGAAATCTATTCTGGTGAAGATTTTCATGATTGTATTTTATTGAAATTCGGAGTGCCTAGAACTGCGGTTTTTGCGCACATCGATACCATTGGTTTCATGTCAAGGTATAATAATCAGTTAATTAGCGTCGGAGGTCCTGAAATAATTGAAGGTACTATTCTAGAGGGAAGAGATTCTCTAGGCGAGATATCATGTAAATTAAAAGGTCAAGAAAATGACATTACTCATGATTTTCCTCGGGGAATTGCTCCTGGAACTCGACTTTCTTTTGCTCAAAACATCAGAATTGATGAAGAATATATACAGGCAGCCTATTTAGATAATAGATTGGGAGTATATACGGCCTTAAAGCTTTGCGAAACTATTACCGATGGTTGGGTGATTTTTTCCACATTTGAGGAACATGGGGGCGGAAGCATGCCGTTTTTGCTCAAATTTATTCAAGAAACTTCTCCTATTAAGCAGGCATTGATAGCAGACATCACATGGATTACTGAGGGAGTGCAGTTCCATAATGGAGTTGTGATCTCTATTCGGGATAAATTTATCCCGAGAAAGAAGTTTATTGATAGAATCATTGACCTTGTGAGCGATAGTGGGATTCCTTATCAGCTTGAGGTAGAAGAGTACGGTGGCAGTGATGGTAGAGAGGTTCAGTTTTCCCCTTATGCGATTGATTGGTGTTTTATCGGTGCGGCTGAGGAGAATGTCCACACGCCTGACGAAAAGGTTTCCTTAGTTGATTTGGAGGCTATGCTTAAGATTTATCCATATTTAATGGAAAAACTCTAATAATTGAGAATGAATATTTTAGTAAAAGATAAAGAATTTGAAATATTTCTCACTTCTGAGAAAATTAATCAACGTAATTCCCAGCTTGGGAAAGCAATCACGCGAGACTTTGGAGGAGAGGAGTTAGTTGTACTTGGGATTTTGAATGGATCATTTGTATTCATGGCTGACCTCTGTAGATATATTGACTTACCTCTTTCCACCTCTTTTATAAAGGTTAGCAGCTATTCGGGTATGGAATCTACAGGGGAAGTCCGGTCTATATTGGGCTTGGAAGAAAAAATTGAAGGCAAAAATGTCCTTATCGTGGAAGATATAGTAGACACAGGAATCAGCATGGATTATTTGTTAAAGGCACTTTCTGAATTCAATCCAGCCAAACTTTCCATTGTAACATTACTACATAAACCTGATGCTTTTCGTTTTAATTACGCGTTAGATTATGTCGGTTTTGAAATTCCCAATAAATTTGTGGTCGGTTACGGCCTTGATTACGATGGTTTGGGTAGGAATCTTCCCGATATTTATCAACTCAGTACTCCTTAAATAATAGACTTACGAATGTATAATATTGTATTATTTGGCCCTCCGGGTGCAGGCAAAGGCACTCAAAGTGAAAAACTTATTGAGAAATACGGACTTACGCACTTATCTACAGGGGATCTTTTCAGAAAGCATCTTGGCGAAGGAACGGAACTTGGCCAGCTCGCGAAAAAGTACATGAATGAGGGACGATTGGTGCCTGATGAAGTAGTAATAGGCATGGTCGAGGATAAAATCAATGAAACTAAGGACGCGCGCGGATTTATTTTTGACGGATTTCCACGTACTACTGCCCAAGCAGAAGCTTTGGACGAAATGCTTTCTCATCACAAACTTGAAATCAATGGAATGATTGCGTTAGATGTGCCTGAAGAGGTTTTAAGAGTAAGAATTAAGGAAAGAGGTAAAACATCTAATCGTGTGGATGATCAGGATGATGAGAAAATCAATACACGTATTAAAGTGTACTTAGATGAGACTCTTCCTGTAGCAGACTACTATGCTTCGCAAAGCAAACTTCAGAAAATCAATGGTGTAGGAGAAATCAACCAAATATTCAATGACATCACTTCGGTGATTGATAGCTACTGATTCCCTTTATTTTCCTAATTTTGCAATTCATATTTGGCTAGGCTTTTAAGCTTAGCCTTTTTCTTTATCAAAAAATGGCTGATTCAAATTTCATAGATTACGTTAAGTTCTGCTCCCGATCAGGCGCAGGTGGACCTGGGTCGACTCATTTTCGAAGAGAAAAGCATGTCCCAAAAGGTGGTCCCGATGGAGGTGACGGCGGAAGAGGTGGACATATTATAGTAAGAGGCACTACCCAAGTGTGGACTTTGCTTCATCTGAAATATAAAAAGCATGTAATCGCTGAGGCTGGTAAAAGCGGAGAAGGTGGGCGAAGAACTGGAGCGGACGGGAAAGACATGATCCTAGAAGTACCTCTCGGAACTATCGCAAAGGATGCAGAGACCGGAGAAAAGCGATTTGAAATCACTGAAGATGGGCAGGAAATAATTCTGACCAAAGGGGGAAGAGGCGGTTTAGGAAATGACCACTTCAAGACTTCGACCAACCAAGCTCCGCATTATTCACAACCTGGTGAAGAAGGTATAGAAGAGTGGATCATCTTGGAGTTGAAGCTTCTTGCTGACGTTGGGTTAGTAGGATTCCCTAATGCAGGTAAGTCAACCTTGCTTTCCTCTATATCTGCAGCTAGACCCGAGATAGGAGATTATCCATTTACTACGTTGGTTCCAAATCTTGGCGTAGTCGGCTATCATGGCGATCAATCCTTTGTGATGGCTGATATCCCTGGGATTATTGAAGGAGCAGCAGAAGGAAAAGGTCTTGGTATTCGGTTCCTTCGTCATATAGAGCGAAACTCGATTTTACTTTTCATGGTACCTGCCGACGCACCGGATATCGCAGAGCAATACAAAATTCTTCTTGGGGAACTAGAGAAATATAATCCAGAGCTTCTGGACAAACGAAGACTCTTAGCTATATCCAAGGCAGACATGCTGGACGAAGAGCTGGTGAAAGAAATGGAGAAAGAAGTACCTAAAGGAATTCCTCACGTTTTCATTTCATCTGTCTCTCAGTACAATCTTGACAGACTCAAAGATCTAATCTGGCAGGCTATTCACGAAGGTTAAGGTGTCAGTTTGTCAGAGAAAGTGCAATGGCAACAATATTGATAACCCCATAGCTCCAATTATTGTCTATTTCAATTATGAATAATAACGAACAAGTGGATCAAGAAATGAATCTTAAGGACGAAAATATAAATGAAGAATCAGTGGAAAACACTTCTTCAGAAATGGAATTCGAAGGCGTAGAGCCTCAAACTGCTTCAGATGAGAATAAGCTGGAATACGAAGTAGCTGATCTGAAAGATAAATATCTTCGACTATACTCAGATTTTGAGAATTATAGAAAAAGAACAGCAAAGGAGCGTTTGGATTTAATCACCACAGCATCGGAAGATATGTTGAGGGAGTTGATTCCAGTAGTCGATGACTTCGAGCGTGCTTTGAAAGCTAGTGATAGTGAAGTAGAAGGATCAAAAGTGAGAGAAGGCAACCTACTTATTTTTCATAAGTTGGTAAAAATTCTTGAATCTAAGGGTTTAAAGCCAATGGACGACCTTGTTGGAAAACCTTTCGATGCTGAAACTCAAGAGGCAATCACACAGATTCCTGCCCCAAACGAAAAATTACAAGGTAAAGTAGTAGACGTAATCGAAAAAGGTTATGTCTTAGGAGATAAAGTAGTACGCTACGCAAAAGTAGTGATAGGAGCATAAGATTATGGCTAAAAGAGATTATTACGAAGTACTTGGAGTAAATAAATCGGCTTCAACAGATGAAATAAAAAAAGCTTACAGGAAACTGGCGATTCAGTTTCACCCAGATAAAAATCCTGATAATCCTGAAGCTGAAGATAAATTCAAAGAGGCTGCGGAAGCATACGAGGTACTAAGCAATCCAGAGAAAAAACAACGTTACGATCAATTCGGTCATCAAGGTGTAGGCGGTGCTGGAGGATATGGCAGCGGCGGAATGAACATGGATGATATCTTCTCCCAGTTCGGCGATATTTTCGGCGGAGGCGGCGGAGGTGGTGGATTTGGATCATTTTTCGGCGGAGGCGGAGGAGGCCGACGTACCAAAAAAGGAACAAATCTTCGGGTGAAGATGAAAATGACCCTTGCAGAGATTGCAAATGGTGTAGAAAAGAAGATAAAAGTGAAGCGCCATTTGATAGCAGACGGAGTTACATTTAAGTCTTGTTCTACGTGCCAAGGAGCCGGACAAGTGAAGAAGGTGGTCAATACCATGCTTGGCCAAATGGTTTCAGCAAGCACATGTGGAGTTTGTGGTGGAAGTGGTCAAATCGTTGATAAAAAACCGGCAGATGCAGACGCTAGAGGTCTTATAATTAAAGAGGAAGTAATTTCTATCAATATCCCAGGAGGAGTAGCTGAAGGAATGCAGCTAAGTATGTCTGGAAAGGGAAATGAAATACCAGGTGGGATCGCAGGTGATTTACTTATTGTTATTGAAGAAATTGAGGACAAGGTCCTTCAGCGCGATGGTAATAATGTAATATATGATCTATATGTTTCCTTTATAGACGCAGCTCTTGGAGCTTCGGTAGAAGTGCCTACTATAGAAGGAAAAGTTAAGATAAAAATTGATCAGGGAACCCAAAGCGGTAAGATGCTCCGCTTGAAAGGTAAAGGGATCAAGGATATCAATGGATATTCCAAAGGAGATCAACTTATCATGGTAAATGTATGGATACCTACACATTTGTCAAGAGAGGAAAAAGAAACACTGGAAAATCTAAAGGATTCAGATAATTTCAAACCTGATCCAGGAAATAGCGAAAAATCATTCTTCGATAAGATGAAAGAGTTCTTTTAAAACAAAAAAAGCCAGATGCAATTCTGGCTTTTTTTATATTTTTAAAAAACCTTTTTAAAGTCGCCTCGTAACCTTACCGTATGCTTAGAAAATTGTGTCTGCTTTTTCTGATGATGATTGGAGGGGTAGCTGTGAGTAAGGCGCAACTTGTCAAAGAGTTCAAAGCGACAGAAAAAGAAGGTTTTGATATGGTTGCTCTTGAGTTTACTACCTATAAGAGTAGCACTCAACTGAGGAAAACCAAATCTTCCGACCCTGTCTATATTCATGGACATCTTGATCAAATTAATATCCTTCCAATTTTTTCTCAGAAAATATCAAATAATATTCTTCAGACATCTCTGATTCATAAGAACGTGGAGTCTGAAAATTTAGGAAAAAGTATCACTTCAAAACTTTTTTCAGGATCTTCTGATGATTTTGATCACAGCTGGAATGTTAGCCTGAGCACTAATTACCTTTATCATCTTGATTTTAATCTGGGAATGGGCAAGTCAGATTTTGACTTGGCTAATTTGACTATTAATCAGCTCAAGGTGAAAAGTGCCAGTGCCGATGTGACTATTCATTATGGAAGTAATTCTCCTAACCAAGTCCAGATGGATACGCTGCTAGTCACCTTAAATATGGGGACAGTGGTGATTGAAAATGCCAATTTCACGAATGCTAAAAAGATGATTTTTGAGGTGAATTATGGCAAGATTGATTTGGCTTTCTCTGAAGGAATGCCAAATGGCAGTCAAGTGATAGCTGCCGTAGGTGCAGGTTCACTTCATTTAAAGCTACCTTCGGATTCATTTCCCATTAAAATAAAAATGAGAACAACGGCGATGTGTAAAACTACCTTGCCGAAATATTTAAAACCGTTAGAGAAAGGGACCTATGTCACTAAAGGCTACAATGCCAATGATCCGAGATTAATGGAATTGATCATTGATGTGGGAGTCGGTTCATTAGTTGTAGAATAATCCCAATTTTTTGAATCATGCTAAAAATAGAAAAGCTTAATAAATCCTATGGAGCCAATAAAGCACTCACGGATGTAGATTTGAATGTGTCCGAAGGAGTGGTGTTTGGACTTCTTGGTCCAAATGGTGCAGGTAAGACTACCTTGATCCGAATTATCAATCAGATTATCGATGGAGATAGTGGTAAAGTCTACATAGGTGGAGAGCTTCTAGCGCCGAAGCATATTGGATTGATAGGATATCTACCAGAAGAGCGTGGGCTTTATAAGAAGATGAAAGTCTGGGATCAGATGTTTTATTTTGCCAGACTCAAAGGGTTAAGTCCGCAGGAAGCCAAGATGAAGATCAAATACTGGCTGGAAAAACTTGAAATGGAAACCTGGAAAGACAAGAAGATCGAAGATCTCTCCAAAGGAATGGCGCAGAAAGTCCAGTTTATTTCTACCATTATTCATAATCCTCCTCTTTTGATTCTCGATGAACCATTTTCGGGCTTTGACCCTGTAAATGCTGAGATTATCAAAAATGAGATTTTAGAACTCAAAGCAAAAGGAACAACAGTAATCCTAAGTACTCATAGGATGGAGTCTGTTGAGCTCCTTTGTGATCAGGTAGCGATGATCAATCGCTCCAAGAAAATTCTGGATGGCACCATCAAAAAGCTTAAATCCACTTATCGCCCGGAGGTATATTCGGTCACATTAGATCATCTCAGGAGAGACTTGCCAGCTGAGTGGATATCCAAAGAAGATGAAGGAAGCTACAATTTCACACTTCCTTTAAGTGGGAAAAAGCCCAATGATCTTCTAAATGAATTAATGCAGTATGGACAAGTGAGCAAATTTCAGGAGCTGATCCCAAGCATGGAAGAAATTTTCATTCACCAGGTAAAGTCAACAGAAAATGGATAAGATCTGGTTAGTTATTCAGCGTGAGTATGTATCACGAGTAAAAAAGAAATCTTTTTTACTCGTTACTTTATTAACGCCATTAATTTTCCCGGCGATCATGGGAGTTTTCGTGTGGATAGCTTTAGAGGAGGAAGATAATCAGGCACTACGAATTATTGAAGTAGTAGATGACAATAAGTTGTTTTTTCTAGAGAGCTCTGAGCAATATGCGTTTTCCTTTTCAGATGCAAGTCCCGAAGAAGCGAAGAACTTGGTACAGGAAGGGAGCCGCTATGGTTTTCTGCATATTCCCAAATTTGATATAAAAGACCCTGTTGGGATTTCATTCTACGGAGAAGAAAATCCGAGTATGAGTTTGATCAGCTATTTGGAGAACAATCTGCGAAAGAAAATCGAAGAGCAACGACTGTTTGAAAGCGGGATTGATCCCAAAATCATCAACGACGTCCGAACGAAAGTTGCGATTAAGTCCATCACAATGGATGATGAAGGAGCGGAGACGGTAAGCGATGCCACAGTGAACTATGCGATAGGCTTTGTGGCAGGTATACTGATTTACATGTTTATTTTCATCTATGGAAATCAGATTATGCAAGGGGTCATTGAGGAAAAGTCCAGTCGAATAGTCGAGATTTTAGTTTCCTCACTGAAGCCATTTCAGCTGATGCTTGGCAAAATTATTGGAATCGCTGGTGTAGGACTCACGCAACTTTTGATTTGGATTGTATTAATTGGAACCCTTACCACTATCGTTACGGGTTTCCTTGGTATGCAGATGCCTCAGCAACAGGCTATGGAAATGGCCAATCCTGAATTGGCTCAAGGATTAGCCCAAAACACTGACATGGGTGAGATTCTTCAAGTGCTTTCAGGTATCAACTACATTCAGATTGTATTAAGTTTTGTCTTTTATTTCTTAGGAGGATATTTACTATACGGAGCCTTGTTTGCAGCAATTGGATCTGCGGTAGATGCTCCTTCAGATGCGCAGCAGTTTATGTTGCCAGTGACTATTCCTTTGATCGTTGCCTACATGGGCTTGTTTGTGTTTGTTCTGAATGACCCAAATAGTACTACCTCATTTTGGCTTTCAGTCGTTCCGTTGACTTCTCCAATTGCGATGATGGGAAGGGTCAGCTACGGTGTGCCATTTTGGGAACTTATGCTTTCAATGGGGTTATTGATTGCGGGTTTTCTATTTACTACCTGGGTAGCTGGGAAAATATACAGAATCGGGATTCTCATGCATGGAACTAAGCCAAGTTACAAGACTCTTTGGAAATGGATCAAAACCAATAATTGATCAGTCAGGCATACCTGGCTTTGTCAAAAGCTGGACAGAAAACAGCTTCGATTGAAGCCTATGAATTATTGACCATATAATCTGGGCTATCAGCCCGAGTTTTTATTTTATCTTCGCAGCATGTTTGTTCTATCTGATACACCATCACTAGCCAATCGCTTCCTGCGAGAAATGAGAGACGTCCGCATTCAAAATGATAGAATGCGCTTTCGAAGAAATTTAGAGCGGATGGGCGAAATAATGGCTTATGAAATATCCAAGTCATTTGAATATTGCTCGGAAGTAATAGATACTCCCCTTACCACCTCGTCTGCACTGAATCCAATAGAGCAACCTGTAATCATTTCTGTGATGAGGGCATCATTGCCGTTTTACAATGGTTTTTTAAGCTATTTCGATCAGGCAGATAGTGGATTTATTGGTGCTTTTAGAGATGAGAGTCAGGCAGGAGAAATCACTGTGCAATTGGGCTATCACGCTAGTCCAAGCGTAGAGGGCAGAATAATCATTCTTGCTGACCCAATGCTTGCTACTGGTAAATCTCTGGTAGAATCGATTCAATCTATTCTTTCTTACGGTACACCAAAACACATTCACATTGCTGCAGTAATTGCAGCTCCTGAGGGCATAGAATACCTCAGTAAAAATATCTCGTGCTCCTATTCGCTTTGGCTTGGAGCTATTGACGAGAAATTGAATCACCAATCCTACATTGTCCCTGGATTAGGCGATGCTGGAGATCTTGCTTTTGGCCCAAAACTTTAATTACTACATGCTACCTTATTTCCTATTATTTCTTGGTTTGGTCATTTTACTTTACGGAGGTAAAATTCTTGTAGACGGCGCTTCCGCAATGGCTGTAAAGCTGGGGATGAGTGCTGGACTAATCGGGATGACTGTGGTAGCTTTTGGTACATCTGCACCAGAGCTTTTAGTAAGTGTAAATGCCGCACTCAAGGGAAATAGTGATATTTCTATTGGAAATGTGATTGGATCCAATATTGCCAATATTGCTTTGGTACTAGGAATTAGCGGTATATTTTATCCCATCCTAATCCGAAAAACACATATCCGATTTGACTATTTGGTTACGTTGCTGGTGTCCATTCTTTTCTACGGCTTAAGCTACAATGGGCTCATCGGATTTTGGGAAGGTATCCTGCTTTTTGGGTTGTTCATTGCATTTAACATCTACCTTTTTAAAAGCCCAGGCGCAGATCTAGTTGATAATACGGAAGTAGAAGAGGAAATAGAGCAGGTGAAAAACTACTCTTGGTTTGCATCCATTGCCTTGTTTATAGGTGGGGTAATAGGTTTGTACCTTGGATCTGAACTATTAGTCAATAACGCCGTGAAAATATCCAGAGAGTTCGGAGTTTCGGAGCGCATAATTGGAGTGACCATTATTGCAATTGGGACAAGCTTACCCGAACTTATCACCTCTATAATTGCAGCTTTATCGAAGCGAACGGATTTAGCGTTAGGTAATATTCTGGGCAGTAATATCATGAATATTCTATCTATTATAGGTATTACGGCGATCATTAAGCCGATTGGCGTGTCGCAAGCATTTATTGATTCTGATTTCTTATGGATGCTTGGAATTACTCTCTTTCTATTCGTGTTGATGCGTACTAAGATGCGAGTTTCAAAAGTTGAAGGTTCTCTGCTCTTGCTAAGTTACTTTGCCTACTTGTTCTTCCTGTTATGATGGAATCTATTCTTACGTTATTGGGAATCTACTTTCTATGTTGGTTCAAGTTTCTTGCTGGGCCAATTTTAGGATCAGCAGCTGGGTATAGCGTATGGGAAAATGTGTTAGTGACTGTTGCAGGAATGATGACCAGCGTAGTTATTTTCACATTAATAGGAACTAGACTCAAGAATCTTTTTGATGAAAAAATCTCTACAAAACCGAAACTTGTATTCTCAAAGAAGAATAGGAGGATAGTTCAGCTTTGGAGAAAATACGGTGAAATCGGTATCGCATTCTTTACACCAATGCTTCTTACTCCAATCGGAGGGACGCTAATAATGGTTTCATTTGGCGTCAAAAAAAGACACATTTATTTACATATGTTTTGGAGTGCCTGCCTTTGGGCGGTGGTTTTTAGTTTGAGTATAGATCATCTGTTAGCAGTTCCCTTTATTAAAAACCTATTCCTCTAACTCTTCGTCAGGTAAGATTTCTATATCTTTTATCAGAATCCGCTCAGCGATGGACTGACCAGTCAATGTAGCTGCTAATCCACCCATAGCTGTTTCCTTGTATCTACTTTCCATAGATGCGCCTACTTCACCCATTGCGTCTATACATTCATCTACAGGGATCACGGCGCTAACATTTGCCAAAGCTATCTGAGCCGAGCTAAAAGCAATAGCAGCTGCACTTGCATTTCGCACTACACAAGGCACTTCCACTAATCCAGCTACAGGATCACATACTAGTCCTAGCATGCACTGTATCGTAATTGCCACCGCATTGAAAATCTGATCAGTATTTCCACCCAAGCAATATACAATAGCACCTGAAGCCATAGCTGCTGCTGAACCTGTTTCGGCTTGACATCCCCCTACAGCTCCGGCTAAGCTTGCTTTTTCTTCAATTATCAAAGCAATCCCAGCACCTACAAGGAGCCCTTCAACTATTTGCTCATCACTTAATCCATGAATTTCTTGAAGCGTAACTAACGTTCCTGGTAGGATGCCGCTTGCACCCGCTGTAGGTGCTGCTACCACTCTACCCATGCAGGAATTAACTTCTTTGGCAGCCAGTGCCCGTGAGATCAGCTTTTGAAATTCTGGAGAGAGGACAGAAAGTGGATGGTTAAATACTTTCTTGGCTCCATTGTTAATCATCCCCGAGCGAGAGGTCATTTCTTCTTCCAGTCCAGTCTTCACTGCATCTTTCATCACGCCATAAGCCTGAAGAAGACCAGCTTTAATCTTATCATCAGTTCCGTTTTTTTGATCTACTTCATATTCGATGACAGACTCAGGTAAGGATAGATTTTTCTCTTCACAATAGCTTTTCCAGTCCTTGAAGGATTCAAATAAATAGCTCATAATAGATGGGTTTATATACTTTTACATTTGTTCTAAATAACGCCAGCAAACTTAATTTCTTTAGTTTGAAGGTTGGAAGAGCGAAGACAGATGTAGCATCCTCGATAGGGTCTGACAAATTCTAGATTTCCATTGTCCTGTACTGTTTCATTTAGAAATTGAAATTCAGTGTCTGCTTAATCTCTGGATCCAAGCTTAATGCTACAGGACAAGTCCTAGCTGAATTTTTTAATTTTTGGATCATCGCCGGATCACTACTCGGACTATCCCAGTGAAAATCAATAATGATTTCACTTATTTTTCGTGGCGATGACTGCATTATTTTCGTCACTTCCCAAGTTAATCCTTCCAATGAAACTGAATCACGATTAGCCACGATTCCCATAATGGTAATCATGCAACTTCCTAAAGCGCTAGCTACCAGATCAGTCGGAGAAAAAGCTTCTCCTTTTCCGTTATTATCTATGGGAGCATCAGTCAGTATTTTCACGCTTGATTGCAAGTGCTCAGACTCGGTTCTCAAATTCCCTAAATATGAACTTTTTATAGTGGGCATAAACTCTTATTTTTAAAATCAGTTAAAATACTAACACCCAAAAATAGGGCTATATTTTTGACCAATTCGAATGACCAAGCTGAAATTCATTTTACCTCTTCTTTTACTTTCCTTTTCCATTGAATCTTTTGCCCAGAGAGAAGATATCGGCAACTATGATTACGATAAGGAATATATGTTTGGCGGCAACAAAAACACTAACGGGGGACTGATAGGAGGTCTTGTATTCAAAGCAGGAACACGAATTGACGACACCCAATTTAGTTTTTGGGCTGTGGAATTTTCCAATGTCAAAAACCCAAAGGAAATCCGCTACAATACAGTGCTCGGCAACAGCTATATTTTTGGAAAGTCGAATTACCTCTATTCCATCAGGCCGCAATACGGGCGTGAAATAATTCTTTTCAAAAAAGCTCCCAATCAAGGTGTACAGGTTTCTGCACTTGCGGCGATCGGGCCATCTTTTGGTATAATCGCTCCTTATTATATAGAATATGCCCTGAACCGAGTAGAAACGGTACGAGAGCAATACAATCCGGAGATTCATCAAAGCCGGTTTAATATTTTGGGCACTGGAAGGCTTTTCGAAGGTATAGGACAATCAGAGTTTGCTATCGGTGCAAATCTTAAAGCCGCACTATCCTTTGAATTTGGAGTTTTTCGCTCTAATGCAATGGGATTGGAACTTGGATACATGCTTGAAGGTTTCACCAAAGAAATCCCTTTGATCCCGACTACAGAAAATCGACAGTTGTTCCAGTCCGCGTACTTCACGTTTTTCTACGGGTTCAGACAGTAGGTCAACTTGGGTTTTGCCCTTTGCTGAGTTACCTTTGTATCAAATCAGAAATCAATGATAGAATTACCTGTTATTACCGAAGAAGCAACTCGAAGAAAAAAGCCTGATTGGCTTAGAGTGAAACTCCCGGTAGGAAAAGAATACGCCAAAGTCCGCAAGTTAGTAGACGAGCATAAGCTTCATACTATCTGCGAAAGCGGCAATTGCCCAAATATGGGCGAATGCTGGGGTGCTGGCACTGCTACCTTTATGATTTTAGGAAATGTATGTACGCGTTCCTGCTCATTTTGTGCAGTAGCGACTGGCCGACCGCCGGAGTATGATACTGACGAACCTAGAAGAGTAGCCGAGGCTATAAAACTCATGGGAGTAAAACATGCTGTTTTGACTTCTGTGAATCGAGATGAGCTGAAAGATAAAGGTGCTGAAATATGGTATCAAACGGTCGTTCAGACTAAAGAGCTTTCTCCTGAGACTACTATCGAAACACTTATTCCAGATGTGAAATCAAATTGGGATGCATTATATCGAATGATCAGTGCTGGTCAGGAAGTTGTTTCTCATAATATGGAAACAGTGGAAAGTCTTTATAGAAGAGTTCGCCCACAAGCAAAATACGCCCGCTCATTGGAACAGACCAAATTGACCAAGGAGTTTGGTAAAAGAACTAAAACTGGCATGATGCTAGGTCTCGGAGAGAAAAAAGAAGAAGTATTAAAAGCAATGGATGACCTAGTAGAGCATGGCTGTGATATCCTGACGCTGGGACAATACCTTCAGCCTACCAAAATGCATATAGAAGTTGCTGAGTTTATACATCCAGATCTTTTCGCAGAATACAGAGAAGAAGGTCTGGCAAGAGGATTGAAATACGTAGAGTCTGGTCCGTTGGTGAGATCATCTTACCATGCAGAGAGACACGTGAACGTATAAATTTGTCAGCTCGTGAAAATTTAAAGCACACTTTCGGGTGTGCTTTTTTATTCCTAATTTTTCAATATTTTCATGTCTAATAGAATGGATAGAATTCACAATAAACTACAACCAAATGGTAAAAATTGAAAAAATCGGAGTTTCTTCTGCAGCAAAAATTTACAGCTTGACACTTGGCGTTTTAGGCTTTGTGATTGGAATATTTTATGCGCTTTTCTTTTCCATATTCTCAGGTCTGTTAGGTGATGAAATGTATTCTTATGGCCTAGGGTTGGGGATTGGAATGGCGATAGTCTTCCCGATTATTTATGGAATTATAGGTTTTATCGTAGGGGCATTAGGAGCAATAGTCTATAATTTTGTGGCTTCAAAAATTGGAGGTTTGGAAATTCAATTCTCAGAAGACGATAAAATCCCATTACTATAAACCAAAAAAAGGCTACCATATGGCAGCCTTTTCATTCTAGAATGAGAGTATATTAAACTTCTTCATTAGCATAATCTTCCACTGGAATACAGCTACAGATCAGGTTTCTGTCTCCGAATGCAGAATCAATTCTTCGTACGGTTGGCCAGAATTTATTTCCTTTCACATAGTCAAGAGGATAAACAGCTTTTTCTCGAGAATATGGTAATTCCCACTTGTCTGTAAGAACCATCATCGCCGTGTGAGGCGCATTTTTCAATACGTTTTCTACTCGATCAGCTACTCCATCTTCGATCTCTTGGATCTCAGAGCGAATAGAAAGCAACGCATCACAGAATTTATCCAATTCAGCCTTAGTCTCAGATTCAGTAGGTTCAATCATTAAGGTGCCCGCTACTGGGAAAGACACTGTAGGCGCATGGTATCCATAATCCATCAAACGCTTAGCGATATCTTCTACTTCCACTCCAACTTCTTTGAAAGCTCTGCAATCCACAATCATCTCGTGAGCTGCTCTTCCCTGAGTACCTGTATATAAAATCGGGAAATGATCTTTCAATCTTTCCTTAATGTAGTTAGCATTTAGGATTGCCATTTTCGTAGCATTTGTCAAGCCATCTCCGCCCATCATAGCGATGTACGCGTAAGAGATTGGCAAAATGCTCGCGCTACCATAAGGTGCCGCCGAAATAGAAGATACAGCCTGCTCACCACCTGCTTTCACCAAAGGATTGCCTGGAAGGAAAGGAGACAAATGACTTGCGACACAAATCGGCCCCATGCCCGGTCCACCACCACCGTGAGGGATACAGAAGGTTTTGTGAAGATTCAAGTGACATACGTCAGCACCAATTCTGCCTGGGCTAGTCAATCCTACCTGAGCATTCATATTAGCACCATCCATATAAACCTGTCCACCATTTTCATGGATGATTTCGCAGATTTCCTGAATTGCCACTTCGAATACTCCGTGTGTGGAAGGATAAGTCACCAAAAGCGCGGACAAATCTTTCGAATGAGTAGTGGCTTTTGATTTTAGATCTTCTAGATCAATATTTCCTTTTTCGTCACATTTCACCAAAACCACTTTCATTCCAGCCATGACAGCGGAAGCAGGGTTGGTGCCGTGAGCGGAAGTTGGGATCAACGCTATATTTCTGTGATGATCACCTCTGCTCTGGTGATAGGCACGGATTACCATTAGTCCAGCAAATTCACCTTGCGCGCCAGAATTTGGCTGAAGGGACGTGTCTGCAAAACCAGTGATTTCATTCAACCAATGTCTCAAGTTTGCAAAAAGCTCTTGGTATCCAGCAGTCTGATCGGTTGGAGCAAATGGGTGCATCTGTCCAAACTCAGGCCAAGTCACCGGGATCATTTCAGCTGTAGCATTTAACTTCATCGTACATGAGCCTAGAGAAATCATAGAATGTACCAACGATAAATCTTTATTCTCCAAACGCTTGATGTAGCGAAGCATCTCGTGCTCACTTTGGTAATCATTGAATACTGGATGAGTCAAATACTCAGAAGTTCTCACAAGTCCTTCTGGTAATTCTAATTCAATCTCAGAAGCCAAAGCCGAAAGGTCTGGGGCTTCTACTCCTTTTGCTTTCGCAAAAACCTCCACTACTGAAGCGATATCTTCTAAAGTCTTGGCTTCGTCAAAAGTCAAGAAAACTGTATCGTAATCGTAACGGAAATTCATTTCCGCAGAAAGTGCTAAAGATTGGATTGCATTAAGCGACTTGGCTTCTATGCTTACTTTGATGGTGTCAAAGTAATTTTTGGAAGTAACCTCGTAACCCAAATGCTCAAGAGACTTAGCAGTAAGTTTCGCTAGTCCATGTGTTCTAAGTGCAATATTCTTTAGACCTTTTGGTCCGTGATAGACAGCATAGAAGCTAGCCATGACAGCCAAAAGAACCTGTGCAGTACAAATATTTGAAGTTGCTTTTTCTCTTTTAATATGTTGTTCACGTGTTTGCAAAGCCATTCTGTAAGCTTTGTTGCCTTCACGATCCTGAGAAACACCGATGATTCTACCTGGAATCTGACGCTTATAAGCGTCCTTAGTAGCGAAGAATCCTGCGTGTGGTCCACCGTAGCCCATCGGAACGCCAAATCTCTGAGAAGAACCAATCACCACATCAGCGCCCATTTCACCTGGAGCAGTCAATAGTGTCAATGCTAAAAGATCAGCTGCAAAAGCTGTTGTCACATTATTCTCTTTTGCTGCAGCGACGATAGCAGAGTAATCACGCGCTTCGCCATCTGCGTCTGGGTATTGGAAGAGCACTCCGAAAAGATTCTCATCTGTCAAGTCCAAAGAATCAATTGATCCGAAAACCAACTCAATTCCAACTGGCTCAGCTCTAGTTTCTAATACAGCTTTGGTCTGAGGGAATACTTTTTCGTCGACAAAGAATTTCGTTGCATTCTTTTTCTCTCTTGGTTTTACTGCAAAAAGCATATTCATCGCCTCAGCAGCAGCAGTTCCTTCGTCTAGAAGTGAAGCATTTGCAAGCTCCATTCCAGTCAACTCCATAATTACAGTCTGGAAATTGATCAAGGCTTCCAATCGGCCTTGAGCGATTTCTGCCTGATACGGAGTATAGGCAGTGTACCATCCTGGGTTTTCAAGTACGTTCCTCAAAATCACACCAGGTACTAATGTGTCATAGTATCCCAAGCCTATAAATGACTTGAAAACCTTGTTTTTAGAAGCGAGTTTTTTGAAGTCTTTCAAAAACTCAGACTCTAACTTTGCAGCAGGAAGATCCAACGGGCGATCCAGTTGGATAGATTTCGGTACTGTTTGGTTGATTAATTCCTCTAAAGATGAGGCTCCGATTTTCTCCAGCATCGCTGAGATTTCTGCATCTGTCGGGCCATTGTGTCTGCTCTCAAATTTGACAGCATTAGAAAGATTGATCTTCATATAAGAACGTTAAGACGATGAACTATTTGGGTTTGAAATCCTCTAATTTTTCAAGGTGCGAAGGTACAATTTATTGAAAGATAATGCTTTCATGCCCTCTATTATTTCCTATGTATAACATCAAAATATATAAACGGTTTATTGTAGGGTAGAAAAATTCTCTAGTTTAGCGCCTGATATGCAAAAAAAAATGAAATCGCTTATAGTTTACCCTGCTAAAGTATTGAGTTCCTAAAAGTGATTTCTCTTTGAATTAAAAACCTAAATATAAACTAATGAAATCGAGCATGACCTAATCGTCAAAAACTAAAGCGATCATAAAACATGCGAGATTCCATGGGACCTTTAAAAATCCAAATTAAAAACACATGAATAAAAGTCTGTTATTAACGGGAGCAATGGCTTTGGGCCTTGCTCTACCGTCATTTGCGCAGCAACCTGCACAGGTGAAATATGCCAACACAATCACTGCAGGAGACCTGAAAGAGCGTCTTACTTACCTCGCTTCTGACGAAATGAAGGGTAGAGACACAGGTTCTGAAGAGCAAAAAGTAGCTGCTAATTACTTGGCGGATTTTTACAAAAAAATTGGTTTGACAGGCCCAGTAGCTGGAAGCTACCTGCAAGCTGTTGAGTTGGTAAGCTCTTCTTTTGGAGAGGTTTCTTTGAAAGTTGGAAAAAACAAACTTGTCAACAATGAGGATTTTGTTTTCTCCGGCGATGGAGATATGAAGAAAGCGTCTAAAACAGACCTAGTTTTCCTAGGATTGGTTACTGACGAAAACTTGGCTAAAGTCGACGTAAAAGGCAAATTGGTTGGAATCTGGGCTGTTGGCGTAAGATCTAACGACCTTCAGACTAAAGTAATGGATGCTGGAGCTGCAGGTATCGTAATCGTGAGCATGGAAGGTCAGGCAAATTTTGACCGTATTGCTAATCGTTACAAAAGCTTAGCTGGAAAAGGCAGAGTAGGTTTCGCAAAGGAAATTGAGCAAAAGCCAGTATTCATGGTTAGCTCTGATAAAATGGCTGAATTGTTCAATACTCCTGTGGAAGTCTTGAAAGAAGCTGCAAAAACAAACCCTGAGTCTATCAAGTCCCAAAAAGCTACTTACCAAATCGAGAAGAAAATCGAAGAGGTAGAAAGCTCAAACGTAATGGGCTACCTCGAAGGAACTGATAAGAAAGACGAATTGGTAGTAATTTCATCTCACTACGATCACGTAGGTGTAAGCAGCACTGGCGAAGTATTCAACGGCGCTGATGATGATGGATCAGGAACAGTATCTGTTACTGAAATTGCTGAAGCATTTGCTTTGGCAGCAAAAGATGGAGTGAAACCAAGAAGATCTATCCTTTTCCTAAATGTAACTGGTGAAGAGAAAGGCCTTTTGGGATCTGAATACTACTCTGAGCACCCAATCTTCCCATTGGAAAACACAGTAGTAGATTTCAACATTGACATGGTAGGTAGAATTGACTACGAATATCAAGATGCTGAAAACAAAGATTTCGTCTATGTGATTGGTTCTGAAATGCTCTCTACAGATTTGAAAAAAATCTTGGAGTATAACAACATCACTTACTCTGACTTGATCTTGGATTACAGATACGATGCTGAAGATGATCCTAACAGATTCTACTACAGATCTGATCATTATAACTTTGCAAAGCATAATATCCCCGTAGCATTCTTCTTCAATGGAGTTCATGACGATTATCACCAGGTAACGGACACGGTGGACAAAATCGAATTCCCGCTAATGGAAAAGAGAGCAAGATTAATCTTCCATACAATTTGGGATATTGCCAACAGAGAAAATAGAATTCGAGTTGATGGCACAAACAACAGAGCTGAGAGATAATTAAGCTTTTATAAATAATTGAAAGGCTATTGGAGAAATCCAGTAGCCTTTTTTGGTATAGGGGAAATTTCAAAAAGGCAAATTTGTCCTTTTAAGACTTCGATACAGATGAAAGATTAAGTTTGAGAAGACTGAAATGGGGTCAGTCCGAGTAAGAAAAATTTAGAATTTATAAAACAAAGATGACGGTGTCAGCCTGAGCGAAGTCGAAGGCTCTTTTAAAATAAGTGAAGTGATTGTCCTCGACTTCACTCGGACTGACACTATTTGTGGTGAAAAACAAAATCCGTCATTGGTAGCGAAGTTGAGGACCTTTCGATTTCGAGACTCTCGTCTCTCAAGTACTCAAGGTGACTACCATTCCGCCACCATTCGTACCACACGAACGGTCACAGCCAAAACTAAACTGCGTCAATATCTTCGAACATTGCTGTAAAAAAAATTGATTACACTTTTCCAATCTTCAATTTTTATAAAAAGGTATCTTTGCCTTCCGAACGTAATCAAAATATCCGTGTACAAATCTCTGCTCAAGCCCCTCTTTTTCCTCAAAAAACCAGAAGATGCTCACCACTTCACGGTAGATCTCACAAAGTTAACTTTCAATCTCCCTGTAATCGGCTCAATAGTAGAATCGACTTTTCATCTGGAGGACAAAAGTTTGGAGCGAGAGGTTTTTGGGTTGAAATTTAAGAACCCCGTAGGTTTGGCAGCAGGATTCGATAAGGATGCAAAGGTCATTGATGAAATGGCCATGCTAGGATTTGGCTTCATCGAAATCGGGACTTTGACACCAAAACCTCAGGAAGGAAATCCTCAGCCTAGACTATTTAGACTTCCGCAAGACGAATCTCTGATCAATCGCATGGGATTCAATAATGGAGGCGTTTACGAAGCAGTGGAGCGATTGAAGAAGCGAAAGTCAAACGTACTGGTAGGAGGGAATATTGGTAAAAACAAAGTCACTCCAAACGAAAATGCGGTGGACGATTATTTGATTTGTCTGGAGGCATTACATGATCACGTAGATTATTTCGTGGTCAATGTGAGTTCGCCGAATACACCAAATCTCCGTGACCTTCAGGAAAAGGAGCCTCTTAAAGCCTTGCTCCAAGCTGTGAAAAATGCGAATGATCTCAAGCCAAATCCTAAGCCTATACTTTTGAAAATTGCTCCTGATCTGACCGATGGACAATTGGATGACATCATCGAAATCGTACAGGAAACCAAAATTGATGGTGTAATAGCGACCAACACCACTATAGACCGTTCACAATTGAGCACATCGAAGGAAGAAGTGGAAGCCATAGGAGCAGGTGGAGTGAGTGGGAAGATTTTAGGGAAAAGAAGTACAGAAGTCATCCGATATCTATCTGAAAAGTCCAACAAGGCATTCCCAATCATTGGAGTGGGCGGAATCTTTTCTGCTGAAGACGCAATAGAAAAACTCGAAGCTGGAGCTAGCTTGGTTCAAGTTTACTCGGGCATGATTTATGAGGGACCTGGGCTGATCAAAAAGATTAAAAAAGGATTATTGGCTCATTTTTCACAATAATTTGTCAATCTCAATTCATTAATCTTATCTTAAATCGGATTTGAATCGCATACATGGCCACCAATTCACCTAGGACCAATACTTTTAGAAAAAAAGCAGAACCCACCAAAAAGAAAGGAGCAGGCTTCAAAGCGCCGAGCTTTTCATTTGGGAAGTTTAATACTACCAAGTTTGTCTTGACACTTGGTATTTTGCTCATGTCAATCGCTTTCTTTTTGATGATCGCTTTTATCAGCTATCTATTGAATGGTCCTGCAGATCAGAGTTTGGTCATGAATAATAGTAGTGAAGCGATTCGGGAAACCGCTCGTGAATCAACCAACTGGCTGGGATATCTGGGAGCTCAGGCTGGAAACTGGATGATCTATCGTTGGTTTGGTGTGGCAGCATTCTTATTTCCTCCATTTCTGTTTTTATTAGGATTCAAGTGGGCATTTAAAATTTCATTGGTTTCCCTCACTCGCTATACTACTTTCGCACTTTTCTTCACGTTCTGGCTTGGTTTATTGACTGGCTACATTGTGATTTTGATTGAGGGATATTCCTATTGGAGTTTTCTCTCAGGAGGTTTTGGATATGAATTAGCCAAACTTTCGGCAGATTTTCTGAGTTGGGGAACATTCATTTTATTGGGTGGATCCATGCTTATTTTCGTGATTTTCTTCTTTGATATTGACAAATTAGATTGGTTCAGCAGCAAATCTTCAGATTCCGATATGGACGATGATGAGTTGGAAATAGACGCGGCATCTCCAGTGAAAAATCCTTTCAAAGATGAGGATGAGTTGGATGAGGAAGAAGAAATCGATGACGATGGGAGCTCTTGGACGATTAAGGAAGATAATCTCAATGCTCCAATCGAACTCAAACCAGAGTCCAAACCAAAGCCCAAAAAAGAGGAGATTGCATTCGATGTCCCTCAACTGAATATTCTCGACCCTGTAGTGGAGCGTGAGCATGAAAAAGTATTGGAAAGTAATTTCTCAGTGGTAAAACCAGCCGGTGAAGAAAAAACTGCTGAGGAGGTTGAGAATTTGGATGCATATGATCCTACACTTGATCTTCCGCATTACAAATACCCTACGCTTGATTTGCTCAATGAATATGACGTTCAGAAAGTCACTGTGAGCCGTCAGGAACTTGAAGACAATAAAAACAAGATTGTAGAGACGCTTGAAAACTTCAAGATCGGAATTCAGGAGATCAAAGCGACGATCGGGCCGACAGTTACATTATATGAAATCGTCCCTGAACCAGGTGTGAAAATCTCCAAAATCAAAAATTTGGAAGATGATATTGCCTTGAGCTTGGCAGCTTTGGGGATTAGAATTATTGCTCCGATACCAGGAAAAGGTACTATCGGTATAGAGGTTCCTAACAAAAATAGAGAGCTAGTTCCTGCCCGGGCAGTTTTGGGTACAGAGAAATTTATGCGTTCGGACAAGGATCTACCGATTGCTTTGGGCAAGACTATTTCCAACGAAGTGTTTGTGGTGGATTTGGCAAAAATGCCTCACTTGCTAATGGCAGGTGCGACTGGTCAAGGTAAATCTGTGGGCTTAAATATGATCTTGGCTTCTTTGATTTACAAGAAGCATCCATCTCAATTGAAGTTTGTTCTAATAGATCCAAAAAAGGTAGAATTAACACTTTTCAATAAGATCGAAAGACACTTTTTAGCGAAACTTCCAGGCGCCGAAGAAGCTATTATTACCGATACCAAAAAGGTGATTTACACGCTGAATTCTCTTTGTATCGAGATGGATAATCGATATAATTTATTGAAAGACGCAGGCACAAGAAACCTGAAAGAATACAACGCGAAATTCGTCGCACGCAAGCTTAATCCAGACAATGGCCATCGCTTCATGCCTTACATTGTATTGGTAATTGATGAATTAGCAGATTTGATGATGACTGCTGGCAAGGAAATCGAAGGTCCAATCGCCCGTCTGGCACAGCTTGCCAGAGCAATTGGTATTCACTTGGTTGTCGCCACACAAAGACCATCTGTAAATGTCATTACCGGTATTATCAAGGCGAATTTCCCCGCACGTCTTTCTTTCCGTGTGACTTCCAAAATCGATAGCCGAACTATCCTCGATACGGGCGGAGCAGATCAGCTTATTGGTATGGGAGATATGCTCTTATCCCACGGATCAGAGATAACGCGTATCCAATGTGCATTCTTAGATACGCCTGAAGTAGATGCTATTTGTGATTGGGTTGGAGAGCAAAAAGGTTATTCAGATGCTTATTTACTTCCTGAATTTGAAGGAGAAGATTCTGACAATTCGATTGGGAGTGTTGATTTTTCGGATCTCGATCCACTTTTCAATGATGCTGCAAGACTACTCGTAATGCATCAGCAAGGAAGTACTTCTTTGATTCAGCGAAAACTGAAGTTGGGCTACAATCGTGCAGGAAGAATCATCGATCAATTGGAAGCTGCTGGTATAGTGGGAGCATTCGAAGGATCAAAAGCTCGGGAAGTGCTCGTTCAAGATGAAGCTAGTTTGGAACGGTTATTGAATAGTTTGTAAAAGCTGTTCAAGTAGTTCAAGCAGCTCCTTTACATGAAAAAATTCGCCCTAGTTTATACTCTTTTTCTAGCCTTACTATTATCATTCGAAGCCTCCGCTCAAAAAGATCCAAAAGCAAAAACTGTTTTGGATGCTATGAGCCAAAAGTTTCAAGCAATGAATGGTTTCACGGCTAATTTTGACTTTACTTTCCAAGATGCTTCTGGACCTGGAGATCGCCAAACAGGGGATATCGCGGTGAAAGGTGAGCAGTATAGACTCAAGCTGCCAGATCAGGAAATCTATAATGATGGCAAAACGGTTTGGACTTTTATCCAATCGGATAACTACAAGGAAGTCACCGTCAACGATGCTAATCAAATGGAAGGCGAGCTTACACCTTCTAATATTTACCGACTTTACGAATCAGGCTATAGCTATAAATTGATAGGAGAAAAGCAATTTCAAGGCAAAACGGCTTATGTTGTAGAATTGCTAGCGGAAAAAAATAATGCGCCTTTCGAACAGGTTAAATTGATGATTGACAAAAGCAATTCAAATCTTCTGGGATGGGAAATGTTTGACGGTCAAGGAGGAGTTTTTTCTTACACCTTCAAAAACCTAAAACTTAACGCTAATCTTCCTGCATCCTATTTTGTATTTGATACTAAGCAATACCCTGGAATTGAAGTTATCGATTTGAGGTAAGAGATTAGTTCTATATAAAGCGCTTAATTTGATATTAAACACCGAACCACCTTGAAAGAGGTGGTTTTTTGGTTTAAAGCCTTTAACGAAATTGATAACTTAACCCTAACATATTGAATTCAAGGGTTTCTTATCTTTAGGCTTTCCTTCAAACGGCTACAATTATGCGAACATTCTTACTTTCTCTTTTCATTTTTTCAATAGGCATTTTTTCATGTGCCACAAAAGAACAATTGAAACCCACCAAACAATGGTACAAAGGCAATCTTCACACGCATTCTTACTGGAGCGATGGGGATGACTATCCGGAGATGATTATGGATTGGTACAAGTCACATGATTATGATTTTGTGGTACTTTCTGATCACAATACGTTGGCAGAAGGCGAGAAATGGAAGCTTCTGCCAAAATCTCCTTCGCATGAAGCTGGCTTCGAAAAATACCTTGCCAAATACGGTGAAGAGGGGGTTGAGTACAGAATTGACTCTGCGGGAAGAATTGAAGTAAAGCTGAAAACACTGGCTGAATATGCGCCGATGTTTGAAGAAGAGGGTGAGTTTTTGATTATAAAATCACAGGAGTTGACAGATTCATATGACAAGAAACCTCTTCATATGAACGTCACCAATATCCAAGGCAAAATAGAGCCTCAAGGTGGTTGTTCAGTTTCAGAAGTAATGCAGCGGAGTCTTGATAAAGTAAAAGCACAGCGGGATTCTACTGGAGTACCTATGTTTTTGCATATCAATCATCCGAACTTTATCTGGGCGATCACTCCTGAGGACATTATTGCATTGGATGGCGAGCGATTTTTTGAGGTTTATAATGGTCATCCACAAGTACATAATTATGGTGACTCACTTCGACCAAGCATGGAAGTGTTATGGGACAAAGTTCAGGTGGCATATCTTCAGGAAGAAAAACCCTTATTATATGGCCTAGCTGTAGATGATGCTCATAATTACCATGTGTTTGATGAAAACAGTAGCAATCCAGGTAGAGGTTGGGTAATGGTGTTGTCCGAAAGTTTGGAGCCAGCATCTCTCGTGGAGGCTATGGAACGTGGGGATTTCTATTCAAGCACCGGAGTGGCTTTGGAGTCTATTGATTTTGATGGGAAAAAGCTCAGTGTCGGGGTACAACCTGAAGAAGGAGTTACCTATGCGATTAAGTTTTTTGGCACAAAAAGATCAAATCCTGAAGCTAGCGGTGTATTGCTGAAAGAGGAGCAAGGTGAAAAAGCATCTTATACCTTGGAGGCAGGTGATATGTATGTCCGGGCAAAGATCATTTCTTCCAAACCTAAAGAGAATCCTTATCAGTTGGGCGATACAGAAGTTGCATGGACGCAGCCTGTTTTGAGGGATTAATTTGCCTAAAAATATTGAACTAACGTTTTTTAGAAGGCTTCTTAAAACCAGTTAATTCTTTCAAAATGGACATTTCACTTTTTCTATTTTTTTTCTCCTTCCTAATTTTCTACCAAAAATAAAAGATGGTGATCAAGAGTAAGGTTAGGAATATTAAGTAAACAGTTACTGGCACACCTTCGATTCTATGTAATCTCCCAGCCCATCCTTTTCCAGGGTTTAATGAATCCATCTCATGGGTTATCCTTCATCAATTTTTCAACGGAAAGGTCTTCATCGATTAATGGCCAGTGAATGCCATAACCAGAAGGAGAGATTTTATAAATTGATCGCTCCATGTCTGAAGCGGCCAAAAGTTTATCGGAAATATCCGCTATTTCAACTGTTATTTCGCGCTCATCTACAGAGAGAACCATCTTGTCTTCGATGAAATTTATATCAGATATGTGATGGCTAACTTTCATATAGTTACTTATTGAAATACGTGTTCCAAGAATCAATAATTAAGTCAAAATTTTTGAAAATTATTTTTCTGATTTCTTTTCTTCCTGTTGTACTCAGATTATACGAGAAGGCTTCCTTAATGTCCACCTTTTCAACAAATACCCAAAATTTACATTCCATGTCTCCTTTTTGAGCATGAATATGAATGGGTTCAGATCCTTCATTCGAATAGAAGAATAGTCTCCATCCTGAAATGTAAAGAACAGTTGGCATAATCTAATTTAGCTGTTCAATTCTAAATTTCATCCGGCTGCAGATTATTATCTTTGTCAATTATAAACATTATCTCTCTTGCAATCCCGACCGTATTCTTACCTCTTTTCCATTTCGTATTTCGGCGCCAGATATAAAGGCTGGGCGCCACAACCGAATCAACAGACGGTACAGCGGAGGTTGGAGCGAGTGCTTCGACACGTGATGGGGCATGAGGACTTTTCTCTGATCGGAGCAAGCAGGACTGACGCTGGCGTTTCTTGTATTGGGGGATATGTGCAGATTTTCCTTCGGGAAAAAATTGATTATATGAACACACTTCTGCCTCAATTCAATGCCCATCTGCCTCAGGATATTCGACTCAATTCCGTGCTGGAGGTTGCCACAGACTTTAATTTGATCCAATCTGTAACGCAGAAAAGCTACCGTTACTATTTCACTAATTCCCTGTCTTTTCATCCTTTTGCTTCTGCGTTTACGGTCAATGTGCCTGGCGAATTAAATTGGGAAGCGATGAAGGAAGCTTGTAAGCTATTCATAGGAAGTCATGATTTTAAGGGTTTTTGCAAACCTTCAGAAAATAAGACGGACTATGTGCGCGAAGTTTTATCTGCTGATATTTTTACTTCAAAGGAGTTCTTGGGTCAATTTTTCCCAGAAGAAATCTTTTACTTCGAAATCACGGGAACAGGTTTTCTTCATCATCAAGTGCGCATGATGATGTCTGCCGTTTGGCAAATAGGTAGCCAAGAAATAAAGTTAACTGAGATTACAAGTCGATTTGATTTTCCGGATAGATTCGAGAAACTGCCTCCAGCACCCTCAAATGGGTTGGTGCTTTGGGAGACATTGTTGACAAACCTTTGAGGGTTTTAAAAGGGCTGAAGAACTAAATAAGAACATTCTAAATGGCCATTTGAGAGAAGCTAATAACTAAAGGTGAAGCATAAAACTTAAAATAACCTAACGTTGCGTCGCTGCGCCGTAGCGAGAAAAAAATCAAAGCTTCAGTTCAAATACATAATCATCCATCACATAGCCATTTCCGATGTCGATGATTTCGCTTTTGATGTTTACAAAACCTAAGTATTCGTAGAAGTCTATCGCTCCCTGATTGTATTTATTTACGTTTAGCAGAAGGCTAGTCTGCTCATTTTTCAAAGCAATTTCTTTGATCGCGTTGATCAATTTCTTGCCAACTCCTTTCCCTTGAGCAGTAGGAAGAATATAGATCTTATGAATCTTTGTTTTCCCAGGTTTCTGATTGATTTCAATACCTGTAAACCCCAACTTTTCTCCACCTTCATCTGCAAGCAGAAAAGTATGGCCTTGAGTGATTTGCTTCTCAAGAAGAGCTAGGTCATAAAGCAAATTAAGCATGTAATCGATTTGCTCGGGACTAAGGATCTCTCCAAAAGTATTAGGCCAGGTGCGCTGTGCGATGGATTTGACTATTTTTAAGTCTTCTTTCGATGCTGGGTTTATTTGAATCATATGCAGTAAAAATGAAAAGCCAATTTATCTCGATTGTATTTAAAAATAGAAACCGAGCCCCTTTTTGTGAGGCTCGGTTTCCATGTTTTTTTGTAGCAACTAGACTTTGCTTGGTTCAGGGTGAGTGTAGCCTTTTCTGTAAGGCCTTCTCAATCGCCCGGTCGCCTCTTTGTCACCAATCACTGTCATGGTCTTTGGATCGTATTTCAACGCTCTACCTCCCAAATCCATGGAGATATTTGCCAAGATGCAAGAAGCAGTAGAAATATGCCCTTCTTCTATGTCAGCAATTGGAAGCGTATCGTTTCCGATAGCTTTCAGCCAATCCTGCATGTGAAGTCTGGTTGCAGGTGCTGCATTAAGTTCGATGTCTGGCTCAGTTACATCTTCTGGATATTTTTCACGTTCGAAAAGACAATCAAAATGAATTGGCTTTTCATCCTTATCTAAAGGAGTGTAATCTGCCTGCATAGTGCTTCCTGCCAGCATTCCCTTATCTCCAAAAATCTTAAATGCCCAAGGATAATTTGCATCATCTGGATTGCCCCATGTTCTATGTTGCCAAACAACATTTAATTCAGGGTATTCAAAGATTGCCGACTGGGTGTCTGAGATATTGGACTTCCCGTCTTTTTGTACATAAATGCCTCCAGAGGAAGTGATCTGTGTAGGCCAGCCTAGCTTTAGCATCCAGCGAACGGTATCGAGCATGTGCACACACATGTCTCCAGTGATGCCATTTCCATATTCTATAAATGTTCTCCACCATCGTTTGTGAGGGATCCCATCGTACGGTCTCAGTGGCGCTGGGCCTGTCCACAGATCATAATTTAAAAACTCAGGCACTGGTTCTACTGGCGGGTTACCATTAGCACGCATGTGGAAATAGCAGCAAACCTCTACGTGAGAGATTTTGCCCAACTTTCCTGTGTCAATGATCTGCTCTTTTGCATCGATCAGATGCGGTGTACTTTTGCGTTGAGTACCGACTTGTACTTTCTTATTATACTTTCTAGCTGCTGCAATCATCGCTTCGCCTTCAATGACGTCCACCGAAATCGGTTTTTGTACATAGACGTGAGCACCTGATTTCAACGCATCAATGCACATCAGTGCATGCCAGTGATCCGGTGAACCGATCAATACATACTCTGGCTTTTCTTTGGCTAGAAGCTCTTTGTAATCTTCATAGAGTGCAGGGACTTTTCCTGATTTTTGGCGAGTAGCCACCATATCTCCTGCGGCTTTCAGCATGTTTTTATCTGGATCACAAAGGCCGACTACTTCTACATCTGCTACCTGGATGAGTCGAAAAAGATCCGATTTTCCATACCAGCCTGTTCCGATTAGCGCCACCTGTAAGGGGCCTTCTCGATCTTTGAAGTCCATGCCTAAAAGGCCGAAACTTGCTAGTGTTGCTAACGCGGAAGAGCCTTTGAGAAAATCTCTTCTATTGAGTGTATTCATTTAGATTGGGTTTGAGGTTTATTGCATCTCTTAAGTTACATAAACAGAAATTCTTAGCAAATGAAATTGGATGAACGGACGCAATAGATGGGATTCTGAGCTATCTAAAATAATGAACCCAGAGGAGTTAGTTCAGTAGTATTAATCGAATTTTGTAAGAAGCTAAATTCTCTAAAAATGAAGTTTGGTTTTTATTCCTTATTTTCAAGCTAATAATGACCTTTAAACCTACATTTTCATGAAATCCAGAAGAATTTTTCTCCAAAAAGCAGGGCTTTCAGCCTTAGCATTAAACATTTCAACCTTTAACCCAATTTCTGCAATGCCAAATTTTCTTGACTCTAAAAAAATGGATGAAAAGCCATTACGAGTAGCTATCATGGGCTTAGGAAGCTATGGCACAAGAGTGGCAGAGGCAATTCAAGAAACTAAGAGAACCAAGTTGGTGGGAGTGATCAGCGGTACACCTTCAAAAGTGGAAGCATGGAAAACCAAGTATGGTATTCCTGCTAAAAACTGCTACAATTATGAAAATTTCGATGCGATCAAGGATAATCCAGACATCGATGCAGTCTATGTGATTACGCCAAATGGCCTACACAAAGACCAGGTGATTCGTGTAGCGAAAGCTGGAAAGCATGCGATCTGTGAAAAACCTATGGCTGTCAATGCAGCAGATGGGCAAGTGATGGTGGATGCTTGTAAAGCAGCTGGTGTCCATTTGCTGATCGGGTATAGAATGCACTTCGAAGCAAATACATTGGAAGTGATTAGAATGCGAAAGGCTGGTGAGTTTGGAACTCCCTTGTTTTTTCAGGGACTAAGTGGATTTGTTATCGGAGATCCTAGTCAATGGAGATTACAAAAGTCACTTTCGGGTGGTGGAGCGATGATGGATATAGGGATTTACTCCATCAATGGGGCTAGATATATGTTGGGAGAAGACCCAATCTGGGTGACTGCTCAAGAGACAAAGAATAATCCTGAGAAATTCAAAGAGGGAATCGATGAGACAATCCAGTTTCAAATGGGATTTCCAAGTGGTGCGGTAGCATCTTGCCTTTCCACTTACAGCATGAATAATTTAGATCGTTTTTTCCTAAATGGAACAAAAGGCTGGGCAGAAATGCAGCCATCTACTGGCTACGGGCCTATCGACGGCAAAACGAATCAAGGGCCATTAGATAAGCCACACACTACTCATCAGGCAGTTCAGATGGATGAAATGGCAGCGATTATTTTTGATGGGAAAAAACCTGAAGTTCCAGTGAATGGAGAAGAGGGAGTGAAGGATATGAAGATTATTGATGCGATTTTCAAAGCTGTTAAGACAGGAGAGAAAGTGTCGTTGAAGCTTGCCTAATCCTTAGTAGTAGATTGGCCTATCTTTCAAATCGATTGATTATACTCAATTCTTGGAAGGTAGGCCAAATCTAAATAGTTGAGTGTTCTTGCTCAGGAAGTGTCGTGAAGATTCTATTTTTTTTCAAAAAATAGTTACTGCTAAAACTCGCTTTTATTAAGCGTAGAGATGGTGAGTAGCTTTTACCTGTGCCAGGAAACTGTCGAGTGCCTCATCCAAAATCTGATATATTTCCTCAAATCCTTCTTCTCCGCCATAGTAGGGGTCAGGTACGGGCATGCCTTGTGTTTCCGTTACAAAATCCCGCATCAAGTAGATTTCTTTGTCTTCGAATCCATATCGGGCTTTTAGGTTGTTCAAATTTCTAAGGTTATTGTCATCCATTGCCAGGATATACTCGAAATCTCTAAAATCAGTACGGTTTACTTGTCTACCACGGTGCTTCAAGGGCAGGTTGTATTTTGCGGCACACTTTATAGTTCGCTCATCAGGCAATTCTCCAATATGGAAATCAGAGGTGCCTGCACTGTCACTCTTAAATTGCGCTTGCATTCCAGCAGCTTTCACCTTCTGAGTAAAAATAGCTTCAGCTAAAGGTGAACGGCATATATTACCTAGACAAACAAATAAAACTCTAATCATATTATTTAAACTCTAACTGAACATGCTACTTAAAAAACGGAGGTTTTGAAAGTACTTATTTTTAGGGGAAAATGCACGGCTGAAATTGTCTTTTTTTTCATGAAAATCTCAAAACCAGTGAATTAACTATCTTCCCAAGGTGAACTTATTGCGAATAAAACTATTTCACGTCAAATGGCTACTTTTGACAAATGAAATGGATTTATAGAATCGGGATATTTTTTGCCAGGATACTTTTGCTCCTAGGCGGACTGTTCATTCCCAAAATTAGACATTTCTCTTCTAGTAGAAAAAATCTATTTCTGAGACTTGTAGAGTTTAGGTCTAACAATCCAGGTAGTTTGGCATGGTTTCACGTAGCTTCATTAGGTGAGTATGAGCAAGCTAAGCCAGTGATCGCTGAACTAAAGCGAGTACAACCTGATCAGCTTATAGTAGTAAGTTTTTTTAGTCCGTCAGGTTTTGATAATGTGATCAAAAAGGCTCAGCCATATGTGGACTTTATTACTTATTTGCCTCTTGATAGTAAAACTATGGCAGAGAAGTTTTTAAATACCTTGCAGCCAAGTATTGCTTTTTTTGTGAAATACGATCTCTGGCATCATCATATAGCCGCAATTAAATCAAGAGGAATTCCACTTTTCCTCTTTTCAGCATCTTTTAGACCTGATCAGGTTTATTTTAAGCGAGATGGGTTCTTCAGAAAGATCCTTTTTCAGTTCGATTATATTTTCACTCAAAATCAAAATACACTAGACTTACTTAAGTCGATTGACTATTCTAACACTAGTATAGCTGGGGATACGCGATTTGATAGGGTAGCAGAGACAGCCAGAAATCGAAAAGATTTCCCAGATCTACTTGATTGGGTAGGTGACTTACCGACTGTCGTTGCAGGCTCGGTTTGGCAGGAAGATATGGATTTGCTTATTCCGTTGATGAATGCTAACCCTGGGTATAGATGGATTATTGCACCACATGATTTGAATCCAGGACCAATGAATCGATGGGCAGATCAATTATCTCTATCTACAGTCAGGTATTCGCAATGGGATAAAGACGAAGCCCCTGATGTACTTTTCATCGATAATATTGGAATGCTAAGTTCATTGTATCAATTTGCCAAGGTTGCTTATGTAGGCGGAGCATTTGGTAAAGGGCTTCACAATATTTTGGAACCACTAGGATTCGGGATTCCTGTGATTTTTGGTAAGTTGAAAAACACTACGAAATTTCCCGAATCTGCAGAAAGTCAGGCGAATGGTTGCGGATTTGAGGTCAGTGATGTTGAGAGTTTGAAGTTGGTCTTTGAGAAAATGGAGCAGCCAGACTTCTATCAAGAAAGTGCAGATTCAGCCCGAAAATGGGTGAAAACGAATATTGGAGCAGCAGCTAAAATCATTAATAAGGTAGAGAAACTAGTGTCAAGAGCATGAAAGGAAGAGTGATAAAATCTACCGGAAGTTGGTATTTGGTGCAGACCGACGACGAAGTCGTTGCTTGCCGATTGAAGGGGAAGTTTAAGCAAGATGACCTTAAGCTGACCAATCCTATCGCGGTGGGTGATTGGGTGGAGATGGATAGGGAAGAAAATCAGGAGACGGCTGTGATTTTTGATATTTTGCCTAGAGAAAACTACGTGATACGAAAGTCTACCCGAAAGCAACATTTTTCACACATCATTGCTAGTAATTTAGATCAGGCAATTCTTGTCATTACCATGAAAAGCCCAAGAACATCCTTAGGCTTTATAGATAGATTTCTTGTCAGTACAGAGAGTTTTAGGATTCCCGCAATTTTGGTGGTGAATAAAATGGATCAGATGTCTGGTGAGAAAGCGGATGATTGGCTTTTGGATATTCATGAGATCTATGAGCCATTGGGATATCAGGTAATTGAAGCTTCTGCATTGAAAGAAGAGAATTTGAAAGATAAATTCAAATCAGTTCTGGCTGGTAAGTCCACACTAATTTCTGGGCATTCGGGAGTAGGCAAGTCCACCTTACTAAATGCGTTAGTCCCAGAAGCCGCACAGCATACCAAAGAAGTTTCTGGCTTTACCGCTAAGGGTGTTCACACGACTACTTTTGCAGAGCTTTTTGCCTTAGAATACGGAGGTGATTTGATTGATACCCCTGGGATCAAGGAATTTGGGATACTTGATATTGAGGATAATGAACTTTCACATTATTTTCCTGAAATGAGAAAATACCTAGGGCAATGCAAATACAATAATTGCCAACATGTGAATGAGCCAGGCTGTGTCGTGCTGGAGAAAGTGGAGGCGGGATATATTCATCCTTACCGCTACGAAAGCTATTTGAATATCCTAAATGAGGAAGACGACTATAGATAAGCTGTTCTCTTGATTTTGAATCCAAGTAGAATTGGCCTAATTTTCATTTTTGAAAAACACCATGAGCGAAGTACTCAATCACCAACAGATAAAGAAGAAAATCACCCGAATGGCCTATGAGATCTACGAAAGAAATCTCAATTCAAAAGCCGTTGTGTTAGCAGGAATTTCTGGAATGGGGGAAACTCTAGCCAATCTTCTAGCAACAGAATTGAAAGCGATTTCCCCTTTAGAAATAGAACAAGTCAAAATCATTTTGGATAAAGCGCATGTTGCTTCTGAGGAAGTTCAGCTTTCGAATGAAATAGATCTACAAGGGAAAACGTTGATCCTTGTGGACGATGTGCTCAATACAGGAAAAACATTGGTCTATGCCATGAAGCCATTTTTGGAAGAGGAGCTTTATAAAATGGAAATAGCTGTGCTGGTAAACCGTAGTCATGGACTTTTTCCAATTCGTCCCGATTACACAGGGTTCGAACTTTCTACTACTCTTAATGAACATATCAAAGTAGATTTCTCAGGAGATAATTTCTGCGTTCATCTCCACTAATATTATGTCTGTACACTCATCTGCTAACGTCAAGCGAATTACCACGCACATTCTTCAGGAAATGAAAGATCGTGGTGAGAAAATCTCCATGCTCACAGCCTATGATTATTCTATGGCCAAAATCGTGGATGCTGCTGGGATCGATATCATCTTGGTGGGCGATTCAGCCTCTAATGTCATGGCTGGTCATGAGACTACTTTGCCTATCACATTGGATCAAATGATCTACCATGCTTCAGCTGTAGTGCGTGCTGTAAGTAGGTCTTTTGTGGTCGTGGATATTCCTTTTGGGAGCTACCAAGGAAATAGCTCTGAGGCATTGCGCTCCACTATTCGGATCATGAAAGAATCTGGTGCACATGCTGTGAAAGTAGAAGGTGGCTCTGAGATCAAAGAATCAGTTGCTAGAATATTAAGTGCCGGAGTTCCAGTAATGGGACATTTGGGATTGACTCCTCAGTCGATATATAAGTTTGGTACCTATACGGTAAGAGCGAAAGAAGATACAGAAGCAAATAAGCTTTTGGAGGATGCAAAGCTTTTGGAAGAACTAGGCTGCTTTGCAATAGTAGTGGAAAAAATCCCTGCTGATCTAGCCAAGAAAGTAGCTGAGTCCGTATCTATTCCCATAATCGGTATTGGAGCCGGAGGAGGAGTGGATGGTCAGGTATTAGTGATGCACGATATGCTTGGAATCACTCAGGAATTCAAACCAAGGTTCTTAAGGCAATACGCCGATCTTCAAGGAATAATGATGGAGGCCTTTGGCCAATATATCAAAGATGTCAAGAGTAAGGATTTTCCGAATGAGGGGGAGAGTTATTGATATTTAAAAAAAAATCCAAAAACATAAAAGGCTGAGAAATTTCTCAGCCTTTTATGTTTTTGATCGATTTATAATTAGTCTTTTACTAATGTCTTGAAATTATAAATTCCACGCCCAGGGACTTATGCGTCATCAAGATCTTTAGATTGTTTAGAGCTAGGATCAACGAAGGTTCCTTTTTCACGACCACTAGTTGAGACTACTTTAATGCAATAATTATATCCTTTAGGAGTGACCATAACGTATCCTGTTGCTTGATCAGTGGAAGAAGCCCCACCTTTTATTTTTGTGTTGCCAGAATAATAATCCGGTTTTTCCCCTTCTTCAGCATATGCCTCATCTACCATTTTTGGATACTTATTATTTCAATTGGCTAGCTTTATTTTCGCTAATCTTTTCTTTCACTCTTATCATGAAGTCACTTAGCACATTCATGTAATTGATAAAAGCTTCGTAAGGTGATTCATAAGGACTGAAATACGCGTGAATATCTCCGTCAGAGAAGAACTTGGTACACATGTAGTAGAAGTGATCACTGGTCTGTAAGTAGGTCCAATCTCGCTGAATATCATCGTCATCAATGCTCTTGACCAATTCTTCCATTTCAAACAACCTGTCAAAGGCTTCATCCTGAAGATCATTTCCTAGCCACGCTGTCAAATCACGCTCCTCATCCGCCCAAGAAATAGGGATAGGAACATGTATTTTTCCAACTGGAGGGATCTTAGCCGCAACTTCTGAAGGAGTGGAGAAAGTGAAGTTTGTCTTGCTGAATACTGCTTCGGGAAGAGCCTTCATGAATTCAAAAATGCCCGTCTCTGCCCACTGATGCTCACCGAAGGTTTCATAATCCATAAAAAGATTAATTGTCTCCTCATCCTCGGGCACGTCGTTTATCCATTTTACAAACTTATCTGTAGTGAGCGGATAATCTTCCCAGCCTTTGTTGCCAAATCTAAATGCTATATCATCCGAAAGCTGGAAGTTCTTTAGCAATACTTTTAGCTTAGGATCTATGCTGTTTACGTAAACATAATTTGGACTTTTCCATCCAAGTACGTGCTTGGCTCCTTCGGTTAAAATTGCCTCAAAACCCATTTCCGCAACCATAGCTCCAATCTGATCTGAATAGATTAGCTCTGTGTTTCTAAATACTTTTGGTTGATAGCCATTGAAAAGCTTCTTTATCTTTTCCTGATGTTTTTTCACCATGCTTTGAAACTCATCCTTACTTTTCAATGCCGCTAAAGTATGTGCATAGGTTTCATTGAGCAATTCGCAATGACCTGTGGCAACGAGTTTCTGAAAGCTTTCCAGTACATCAGGAGCATAAGCTTCGAGTTGGTCCAGATATACACCAGACATGGAGAAACTTACTTTAAAGGCGCCATTATACTTGTGTATCATCTCCAAAAGCAAGGCATTCATAGGGAGGTAGCATTTTTGAGCTACTTTTCTCATGATACTGCGATTGGAAAAATCGTCCCAATAATGATGATCGTCTCCGATGTCAAAAAAACGATAAGGCTTCAGACGGTATGGCTGATGAACCTGGAAATAAAAGCATATGGTTCTCATGGTTTCTGCGATAATGTTTTTTGGTACACAGTGACGAGTTTTTCTGCCACATGCTCCCACTTTAATTTTTTCAATTCTTCAGTTCCTAGTTCTTTGAACATCTTGGAAATACCATCATAATGAAGCAAGGCGAAAATGGCATCTGCCATAGAGTCTATGTCCCAAAAGTCAATTTTGATCGCATTATTCAGGACTTCAGCCACTCCGGATTGCTTGGAAATAATCACTGGCGTATTGTGTCGTACTGCTTCTAAAGGAGAAATTCCAAAAGGTTCAGAAACAGATGGCATCACATATACATCTGAAATGGCATACATGTGATCCACATCATCACCTTTCAGGAAGCCTGTAAAATGAAACTTGGTGCCCATGCGAAGCTCGGCCACCCGATCTATCATGCGATTCAATAAGTCTCCGTTACCAGCCATTACAAAGCGAACATTTGGGTCTCTTTCTATGACTTTCTTAGCAGCTTCTACGAAGTATTCAGGACCTTTTTGGAAAGTGATTCTACCTAAGAAAGTCACGATTTTCTCTGGTACTTTCTTTTGGTAGCTGGATTTTATGATGCTTGCGTCTAATACAGCATTATGAAGTACCGTTATTTTGCTGGCAGGTACTCCATATTTTTTGATGATGATATTCTTAGTCAGTTGACTTACTGCGACCACGTGGTCAGCGGCATGCATTCCGGCTCTCTCGATGTCATATACCACTTGGTTTACAGATTCACCTGAGCGGTCAAATTCAGTGGCGTGGACATGGGCAACTAAAGGTTTGCCACTTATCTCTTTGGCAGCAATCCCTGCTGGGAAAGAAAGCCAGTCGTGAGCATGGATGATGTCGTGTTCCTTGGATTTGGAAATATGTGCTGCGACTAGTGCATATCGAGACACTTCCATCATTAAGTCTTTTCCGTATTTTCCGCTGAATTCAAATTTATTTGAAAACACACTTTCATCTACATCAGTCCTGTCGTGGATTGCATAGTCAGTATATTTCTTGAATTCATCAGGGCCCAAGTAGGGAACCAGGAAGCTACTTACTTCTAGGTAGGTGAGATTTTTCCAGAATTTTTTAAACCGTTTTTCACGGTAATCTATGGTGACATCGCTCGCATTGACAAAATCTGCCAGCGGTTCTTCGTCTCCCCAGAGTTTAGGTACTACAAATATGATGTCTTGATGGTGATGAGCTAGTCCCTTGACTAAACCATAGCACGCTGTTCCAAGACCTCCTGAAATATGTGGTGGGAATTCCCACCCAAACATTAGCACCTTCATAAAAAGTCTTTTATATCTTTTTGACCAAATCCATCATTCTAAGCAATTCTGATACGCTCCACGCCTGCGAAATCGCTCCTTTCGGGCGATGCGGTGGATCCCCATCATATATCTCTGCTACTGCTCCCACGCCATATTGCGTCATCACGCCGTCAAAACCCTTTACGATTTTTTGTATAAAATTCGCTCCTGATTTACCATGAAGCCTAATATATCCCTCTACAAAATGCCCTAGCGGCCAAACCCACACCGTACCATTATGATAAGCTTCATCTCTACTGATCTGATCACCAAAATAATAGCCTTTATAAGCAGGGTCATCTGGAGAAAGCGAACGCATTCCTCTGGTAGTAAGAAGTTTTGATTTTGCTGTTTCGAGGACCATGTCACATTTGTCATCGCTGAGCATCACATAAGGCAAGGAAGTGGCAAAAATCATATTTGGACGTATAGACCAGTCTTTTTCTTCGCCATTTATATAATCTGCCAAATACCCATGTTCATCAGACCAGAACTCTTTTTCAAAGGTCTCGCTAATTTTCACAGCATGAGCGGCAACTTCTTCATCTCCTGTCAACTCGTGATAGAAGCACAGTGCATTGTACCAAAGTGCCTGAATTTCTACTGGACATCCGGTTCTTGGAGTAACAGGTCCATCTGGGGTCACTGCATCCATCCAAGTAAGTGCTTTGCCTTCTTCACCACCGTATACTAGACCGTTTTCCTGAACATGGATATTGAAATCGGTGCCTTTTAGGTAGCCGTCAATAATCCCTTTCATTTTGCCTAGGTAGCGGTCTTTGATCGTTTTGCTGTCGCCTGTGTATTTAATATACTGCTGCAATGCCCAAAAATACCAAAGTGGCGCATCAATAGAATTCATATTGGTGGTTACACCGCTGCCTACATTAGGGAAAAGTGGACCTTTAAGATCACGAGACATAGTGTCCATGATGTCTAAAAAGGTCTTAGGATTACCTGTAGAAAGTGTAAGTCCAGGGGCCGCAACAAACGTATCTCTTCCCCACCACCCAAACCATGGGTATCCCGCTATAACTCTTGTATCTCCGTCGCGCTGCCTGATAAATTGTCCGGCTGAGTTTTTCAGACAGTTTTCAAAATTATTTCGTGGTGTTCTTCTAGCGATTTCTTTGTCAAAGGCATTTTGACGTGTTTTTGGATCAGCTTCTGTCAGTCCTGCTGAAAAAATGACAGATTCACCTTTTTCTATATCAAATTCGAAATATCCAGGTACGTACAAGTCTTCCTGATAATCATATCCTCGCTCACGCTCTAAGATGTACTCAATATTATAATACCAATCGGGAGCAGGGACAAAGTCTGTTTTTTTGGAGACTTGCAAGTAAAGTGGATCGTAAGCCTCGTAAAGGTGGAATACCGCTCCGTTTGATGCTTTCTTGTATTTTTTATTGATGTAAGTATTTGCTTTAGAAAGGTCATGATAACCTCTAAAAGCTAAAAACGGCGCTATTCTGATTTTTGTAGGAGAGTGAGCATCCAACAGTGTGTAGCGAATCATCAAACGATCACGGTTGGTATCCAAGATCAGTTCCTTCTGCAAAAGCACACCACCAACCCGATACGTCAATTTTGGGATCGGCTCAGAATCAAAATCTTCCAAGTATTTATGACCTCTTGGAGAGTAATTTCCCGGAAATTTACTGATGCCCAAGTTAAAGCTTGCCCCATGCTGAATGACCGTCTCATGGACAGTAGAAAGCATAACGTGACTTTGTGAGTCAATTTGAGGCTGAGGGACTACTAGCAGTCCATGGTATTTTCTAGTATTACAACCAATAATAGAAGTGCTGGTATATGCACCAGAACGATTGGATCTGATTGTCTCCCTTTCGAGGGAATAATTCAGATTGATTAGTTGTGTTTTATCGAAATGGATGTAACTCATGTGGGAAAAATTCTATGTTGCTAAAAATAGAGTTTTGCACCGACAAGAAAAATGAAATGGAAAAAAATTAAGGTTATGTTTCCATAACCTTTTGTTTTTGTAGAGAAAATCAGGAATGAATCGCTTCTTTTTGGATTTCTTCGAAATTTCTTAGCGATTCTTCAAATTTCATCAAGTAGCTTTTTACCATTCTGATATTGATTGGTTTTACCTGAGGGAATTTTGGCGAAGTTTTGAACAAAGTAAACATCTGAAGTTGGTTTAGTTCTGGCACGATTTATCAAATGCTATGCCAACAGAGGTCTAATAACAGTAAAGCCCCTCGATTGAGGGGCTTTACTTAGGGTGAAAGACCGGGTTCGAACCGGCGACCTCTGGATCCACAAACCAGCGCTCTAACCAACTGAGCTACAATCACCATTTATACGTTTGATCTGGTTTCTTCCAAACGGTCTGCAAAAGTAATAATTAACCTATATCAGTGCAAGATGATTTCTAAAATTTTCTTGAAAATTTAAGTCGCTCACCTTTCTTTTCTTCGTGAAATGCTCCGTTTTCGAACGCTAAATGTCCAGAAACGACTGTGTGTGTGACTTTTGACTGGAAAGTGTGTCCTTCAAAGGGTGACCATCCACACTTAGATAAAATATTTTCTTTTTCAACTTTCCAGGGATTATTTAAGTCAACTAATACCAAATCCGCATAATACCCCTCTCTAATAAATCCTCGATCCTTGATATGGAATAGCGTTGCTACGTTATGACACATTTTCAATGCGATTTTCTCCAAGCTGATTTTGCCCTGGTGATAGAAGTCAAGCATGGCTACTAAGCTGTGTTGATTAAGCGGTCCGCCAGAAGGGGCTTTAGTATAAACCTGTGCTTTTTCCTCCAATGTGTGCGGCGCATGATCTGTGGCGACCACGTCAATAGTACCGTCTAGCATTGCATTGAAAATAGCTTCTCTGTCTTTTGCCGTTTTTACTGCTGGATTCCATTTGATCAGATTTCCTTTGGTATCATAATCAGCTTCCGAAAACCACAAATGATGGATACAGGCTTCTGCCGTCACTTTTTTCTCTTCTAGAGGAATTGTATTAGTAAAAAGCTCTAATTCTTTCGCTGTACTGATATGAAGAATGTGAAGACGAGTGCCATGCTTTTTTGCCATGGCTACTGCACGACTCGAAGCATCGTAGCAAGCTTCTTCGGATCTGATTTTTGGGTGAAATTTCACAGGGATATCATCACCATAGATAGCTTTATACTCATCAAAATTTGCTTTGATGATGCTGTCATTTTCGCTGTGTATCGCTATGATTGCTTTACATTCTTTGAAAATTCCTTCCAAAGACTCAATGTTATCCACCACCATGTTTCCAGTGGAAGAACCTTGGAAAATCTTCAATCCGCACACTTCTTCGAAATTGACCTTCATGATCTCATCCAGATTGCTATTTGTCGCTCCCATGAAAAAGGAATAATTAGCCATGGAAACTTCCGAAGCCCTTGCGTATTTCTGCTCAAGTAATTCTACAGTCGTCGCCTGAGGAACTGTATTGGGCATTTCCATGTAAGAAGTAGTGCCACCTGCTACCCCAGCTTTTGCCTCTGTATATATCTCTCCTTTGTGCGTAAGCCCCGGCTCTCTGAAGTGTACCTGATCGTCGATTAGACCTGGAAAAAGATGTTTTCCTTTTGCGTCGATTTGTATATCAGCCTTCTCAGCGCTGAGGTCTTCACCCAGTTTTGAAATTCTTCCATTTTCTACTAACACATCGCCAAGACTTATCCGGCCTTCATTGACTATATTTGCACCGGTGATCAGAATACTTTTCATCTTTTCTCCTTTTAGGATTTTACTATTTCAACCAAAATTAACGAATCATGAGCAATGAGGCCTCAACTTTTGAAGCATTTAAGCTAAATCGACAGCTATTAAATGCCGTGGCGGATGCTGGATATGTTCATCCTACACCTATTCAGGAAAAAGCAATTCCGCTTGCGCTTGCTGGTCATGACGTATTAGGGATAGCTCAGACAGGAACAGGAAAGACCGCAGCTTATGTGTTGCCTCTTCTCATGAAGGTGAAATATGCGCAAGGCGATCACGCGAGAGCGGTGATTATGGCGCCTACTCGTGAGCTTGTGATGCAAATCGAAGAAGTGGTTCTCCAAATGGCAAAACATACCGATCTGAGAATGGTGGCGCTTTATGGAGGATTGGGTCCAAAGACTCAGATTGAAATCTTGGAAAAGGGAGTTGATATCATCGTAACTACTCCAGGGAGATTTCTGGATATCTATAGAAAAGGAAAAATCCTGACCAAGGAAATTAAAACCTTGGTCTTGGATGAAGCTGACAAAATGATGGATATGGGCTTTATGCCTCAGATCCGTTCGATTTTGGAAATCATTCCTATCAAGAGACAAAACTTATTGTTCTCTGCAACTTTTGGAGAGCGTATTGATCGCTTTGCTGCGGAATTTTTGGAGTTTCCCGAGCGCGTGGAGGTCACTCCTCAGGCGACTACTGCTGAGACAATTGGTCAGTTGAAATACTTGGTGCCAAATATTAGAACAAAACTAAATCTCCTCGCTCAGTTATTTAAAAATGAGGAGGTTAATAGAGCTATTATTTTTACCAGATCAAGAAGAAATGCGGAAGAGGTTTTTGCATTTTTGAATAATAGGAACTTCGGTGAAGTCAGAGTAATACATGCGAATAAGGGGCAAAATACTAGAATCAATTCCATTGAAGATTTCAAAGGAGGAGATGTTCGGATTCTTGTTGCTACGGATGTAGCTTCTAGAGGATTGGATGTGACGATGGTGTCCCATGTGATCAACTTTGATGTCCCACTGATCTATGAGGATTATGTACATAGAATCGGTAGAACGGGCAGAGCTGAGAAGGAAGGCAAGGCGATAAGTTTTGTCAACCCAGCAGAAACTTATCACTTCGATAAGATTGAGGAGATCATCCGAATGAAAGTGGAGGAAGCAGAAATCCCTGCTGAGGTGGATGTGACGGCAACTCCATTTGAGGAGAAACAAGCCTATGCGCGTGAATTGGATCGCTTGCTACAACGGGATAATCCTGATTACAAAGGAGCATTCCATGAGAAGAAAGAATATAAAAAGCCAAATGCTCACCTAGAGGCACAGGAGAAAGAGAAAAAGCGTGGAAATAAAAATTCTAAAGCCAAGACGAATAGAAATCAGCTGAAGACCAAGCATCAGAAGAATAAAGGGAAGTAAGTTTATAGTTTATACTTAACTCTTGATTACACAAAACACAAAGCCCCGATTCATGACGAATTGGGGCTTTGCTTGATACTTGAGTCTAAATACTCTCTACTTATTCTTTTCCATATAGTCCACAACGAAATAACTCAAGGTTCGCATTCCTAACACAAATCCACCTTCGTCGATATAGAATCCAGGAGTATGATGAGAAGGTGTTGTCAATGGATCCCCACCTTTTTTCATTCCTCCTAGAAAGATAAATACGCCTGGCTTTTCTCTCTGGAAAAAGCTAAAGTCTTCTGCTCCAGTCACTGGATTCAAATAGATTAAATTCTCCGCTCCTGCAGCTGCTTCCAATGATGGTAACATTTCCTTTGTCAAATCAGGGTCATTTACGGTAGAAGGATATAGCTTATCAAGCTTCAAGTCAACGGTAGCTCCAGCACTCGCTGCGATATTGGTTACGATCTCCGTGATGCGCTTATGTACTAAGACTTGCTGTTCTTCTCCAAAAGTTCTAACTGTTCCTATCAACTTGACTTCCTCTGGAATAATATTGTGTCGGATTCCTCCATGAATAGCTCCTATGGTGACTACTGCAGGATTCTGGGTGACATTTACACTTCTGGAAAGAATGGTCTGCAGTCCCATGATGATCTGTGAGCTGGTCACGATTGGATCCACGCTAGACCAAGGATAAGCTCCATGTGCTTGTACGCCTTTGACGGTGATTTCCAGATTGTCCACTGCTGCCATGATCGGTCCAGATCTATAGCCAATCTTCCCTACTTCTGTCTGCGAATTGATGTGCAAACCGAAAACCGCGTCTACATCTTCCATTACGCCCTCTTTTACCATTAGCTCTGCTCCGGCAATATCTGCATCATAAACCCCCTCCTCAGCTGGCTGGAATAGGAATTTCACATTCCCTTCAAGATCATCTTTCATACTTGCTAGTACTTCAGCCACTCCCATAAGAATGGCTACGTGTGAATCGTGACCACAAGCATGCATCACGCCGGTTTCCTGACCATTGTATGTTGCAGTATTTACAGATCTGAATGGTAAATCATTTCGTTCAGAAACAGGCAGACCGTCCATATCCGCTCGAAGAGCGACAGTTGGGCCAGGTTTTCCTCCCTTCAATACGCCAACTACTCCAGTCACGGCTACATTTTCGGTGACTTCTATTCCAAGTGAGCGGAGGTGATCAGCGATTTTTTTTGCGGTACGAGTTTCTTGATTTCCCAGCTCAGGATGCATGTGGATATCTCGGCGCCACTCAATCACTTTGGATTCTATTGAATTTGCCTTGCTGTCGATTGCTGTTCGCAGTTCAGTTTGTGCTAAAAGCGTTCCTGTTCCCATCAGCACTGGAATGAGGATCAGGGGAAGTAAAAGTTTTTTCATGGTTGATGGTTTGTGTTGCTATTATTCAAATTTATAAAAAAGTGCTAATGCTCAAGCTTTTTGGGAGGAATAGAAAGGAAACTCTTTGTGTATAAGAACTATTTCGCCCGAAATACTTTTGTAATAGAAATCATTTGAACAAGAATCTATGCAACTCAATAATCAAATCGCTGTAGTAACAGGTGTGAGCAAAGGAATAGGACTGGAAGTAGTCAAATTATTAATTGATAAAGGAACCGTAGTTGCTGGTTGGGGAAGAAATGCTCCTGACTTTCAGCATGAAAATTTCCATTTTTTCACTTGTGATGTGGCAAAAGAAGATTCGGTAGAGCATGCTTTTCAGGCTACTACTGGAAAACTAGGAAAGGATATTAGAATCCTTGTAAATAACGCTGGATTTGGTGTCGCAGGGGATACGGAAACTTTTTCTTCAGAAGACTGGAAAGCAATGTTTGATACCAATGTTCATGGGATTTTTTATACTACCAAGCGTTTGATCCCTGGGATGAAAGCAGCTGATGAAGGACATATTTTGAATGTCGCATCCATAGCAGGTTTAAACGGAGTGAATAAATTTGCTGGATACGTAGGGACGAAGCATGCTGTTCGTGGTATCTCACATTCTTTATATATGGAGCTTAGAGATTTCGGTATCAAGGTTTCCACTATTTTCCCGGGTTCCATTCAAACCAATTTCTTCGACGATATAGAAGGTGCTGACGCCAATGAAAACATGATGAGACCAATCGATGTAGCAACTACCATGGTGCAAACATTGGAAACTCATCCTAATTACTTTGTGGCAGATGTGGAATGCCGACCACTTAGACCAAGAGGAAAGAAGTAAGCCCAGTATTTCAATTTTATACTCCTTCGAGCTAGTCGCGTCTTGAAGGAGTATCTTTATTTAATAGTGTCACTTCATTCTAAAGCAGGCATCAGTGTTTTCGCATGCTTTAGAATTGTTTTGGCTGTGTTAAGTGTTTAATTTGCGCAAGATTTCTCAACAGACCGAAGCAATGAAAAAGACAAATTTAATTCTCCTTCTTGTCATCCTTATTGGTGGCGGAACATATCTGGGGTATCTATCGCAGCTGGGCACTACCGCAGAAGCCGCGACGCTTACAGCGCCAAGTATTCTCCCTGATTTTACATTAAACGATATAAATGGAGAGCCCAAGTCAATTCATCAGTTGGCTGGAAACAAACCTACACTCTATATCTATTTCAACTCCACTTGTCATTTGTGCCAAGAAGAACTAGGCACGCTTTCCAAAAGAATAAATGAGTTTAAGGACTATAATCTAATCTTTACGACTGTCGAACCTGTGGGTGAAATGATTGGTTTTGTAACCGGCTTAGGGATAAAAGACAAAGCGTTTGTCAATTTTCTTCTTGACGCTGAGATGAAAGTTGCTAGCTACTACCAAATAAGAAGTGTCCCATCTATTTTTGTTTATGATGCAAAAAAGCAGCTGGTAGCTGAGTATGTAGGGATTACGGAGATTGATCTCTTATTGGAAAAATTGGCTTCAGGGAAATAGTATTTACCTAGTTTGCTGGTTTGGTAAAGTATTTTCAAGGCAGATAAAACTTCCTTGCTCACTATCTCTGGCAAATCTTCGGTAACTAAGGGAAACTCTATTTTTTCCTTACTTTTGATCTGACTAAAAAAGCTACATGTCACTCGAAGTATCCAAACTCACCAAACTGTACGGAAATCAAAAAGCGCTTGATGAAGTGTCTTTTTCGGCAACGCCGGGAAGAATTCTTGGTTTTTTGGGGCCAAATGGCGCGGGGAAATCCACCGCGATGAAAATCATAACTGGGTTTTTGTCAGCGGAATCGGGCGATGTGAAAGTGATGGGCAAGGATGCTCTAAATTCACCCAAGGAAGTTAGCCGCCTGATCGGCTACTTGCCTGAGCACAATCCGCTTTACCTTGATATGTATGTGCGGGAATTCCTTGAATTCTCTGGTGGATTATACGGGATGTCAGGACAATTATTGAAATCCAGAACGAAGGAAATGCTGAATCGCACAGGGCTTGAACCTGAGCAACACAAGAAAATCGGACAGCTTTCCAAAGGTTATCGACAGCGAGTAGGTTTGGCTCGAGCATTGATCCATGATCCCCAAGTGATTATTTTGGATGAACCTACGACTGGTCTAGACCCAAATCAATTGGTAGAAATCAGAAACCTGATTCAAGAAGTGGCGAAGGATAAAACACTTATTCTTTCCACGCACATTATGCAGGAAGTAGAGGCGATTTGCCATGACGTGGTCATCATCAACAAAGGAAAAATACTAGCTTCGGATTCGCTTTCAAATTTGAAATCCAACTCTGACGAAACAATACTAATTCTGGAAACTGAAGAGGAATTGGAACTTGAGTGGTTTGCTAATTTGGATAAGATAGACTTTGGTGCAAAGGGAGAACGTGAACTGCTTGTTTCTACCACTGATCCTGCATCGGCCAGAAAGGTTATAATGCAGGTCATTCATGAGCGTTCATTAAATCTGATCAGCCTCAATCAAAGTAAAAAAAATCTGGAGTTAATTTTTCGGGAAATCACCAACGCCTAAACTATGCATAGCCTTTTTCTGAAAGAAATCAATGCCTTTTTCGGAAGCCTTTTAGGCTATCTGGTATTAGCATTGTTTCTGGTGGCGCTTGGTTTGATCGTCTGGGTATTTCCAGAAAGCAGCGTGCTCGAATATGGTTTTGCAGATCTGGAAGCATTATTCACTTATACACCTTATGTATTCACCTTCCTTGTACCTGCGCTTTCTATGCGGGCCATTGCGGATGAGCGCAAGACGGGGACTTGGGAGCTTTTAAGAACGTCCCCACTTTCTTTGGTTCAGATTATTCTGGCCAAATACTTAGCCTTGCTTTGCCTTGTTCTCGTGGCGCTTTTACCTACACTGCTTTATTTTTATAGCATTATCCAACTTGGGGATCCTATCGGAAACTTAGATCAGGCTGGTTTTTTTGGCTCATGGATAGGTTTAATAATGATAGGTGCGGTATTCGCTGCGGTGGGTTTGTTTGCAAGTGCTCTGACTTCACAGCAGGTTGTTGCTTTCGTGCTCGGCGTATTTTTATGCTTCATTTTGTATTTCGGATTCTCAGCTTTGGGAGATATGCAGCTAGGGAATATTTCCTATTGGGCATCGGATCTGAGTTTGAGTTTTCATTACATCAATCTGAGCAGAGGAGTGATTGATTCAGCAGATTTATTCTTTTTGTTCGGTATGATTTGGTTGTTTTTGGGTGGGGCAGTTTTGGTTTTGAGAAACAAATGAAAAAGTCGCCTCTACATATCGCTAAGCCTTGGTTGCTCCTTTTTGGAGGGATTCTAGTGTTTGCTTTGCTAGCGTTATTCCTGAATTTCCGAATTGACCTAACAGAGGAGAATCGCTATTCCTTACATCCTGCGACGGAACAAGTGCTCTCTGGCATTACTGAACCACTTCATGTAGAGATTCTTTTGATGGGGGGAAATCTACCTGGCGGAATGCGACGTCTACAGAAATCAATAGAAGAGACAGTTAGAACCTTTAATTCATATAGTCCAGAAAAGATCACCTATTCCTATTTTGATCCGTTGAGTTTGCCGGAAAGCGAGCGAGGCGATTTTATTTTGACCTTATCGGATTATGGAATCAATCCGACAAACTTATCCGTGCTGAGAAATTCTGGTCAACAAGAGCAGCTGATTTTCCCAGGGATTTTGGTTAGTAATGCCGAATATGAAACAGGTGCTTTAGTACTAAGCGGTGATCGGGGAATGGGGCAGGATCAAACCCTAAACCAGTCAATCGAAAACCTTGAATTTGAGCTTAGCAATGCTATTCGTAAGTTGATTTCTCCTGAGTCATCATCCGTCGCTATGATTATGGGACATGGGGAAATGAGCGAAGATGAAGGCTTTGGGTTGGTAGAAGCGTTGGATGGGGATTTTGAATTATTTAAAGTTCCTCTTGAGCAAGCTGAGAAGCCAGCAGATTTGGCACATTTCAAGATGATTTTCATTCAAGGCCCAAAAGAAAGCTTTACCGAGCGCGAGGTTTACTTGCTTGATCAGTATGTCATGGGCGGAGGAAACCTAGTGGTGCTACTAGATGGTGTCGCTGTGGAAATAGAGAATGCAGGCGGCCAAGGAACCTTGGCTATGCCGATTGATTTGGGCTTGGATAATCTGCTTTTCCGCTATGGAATCCGTGTCAACAAGGATTTGATTCAGGATTTGAACTTTGGCTATTTTCCTGTGATGGGAGGAAATTTCGGTGATCAGCAACAATTGGTGCCTTTGCCTTGGCCTTTTTATGTACTAGCTGGAAGAGTACAGGATCATGCGATTACCAAAGGTCTTGATGTAATTCAATTTCGTTTTGTGAGCAGTTTGGATACAGTGAAGGCTGATGGTGTCACCAAAACGCCTTTAATCTTTAGCTCAGATCTGTCACGGATTTTGCCAGCTCCAGCTCGTGTAGCTTTTGCAGATATGGATCAGCAGCCTGATGTGAAACTTTTTGGATTGAAGAACTTACCTCTTGCGTATTTGCTGGAAGGGGAATTTACTTCCTTGTATAAAAACAGATTTCTTCCGGATGGTTTTGCGAAAGCTGATTTTAAGGAAAGTGGAAAAGGGAAGGTAGTTGTAATTGGAGATGGGGATGTTTTTCAGGCACAAACCAATTTGGAAGATGGAGCTCCTTTAGCTTTGGGAGAAGATCCATTCAGCCAAACGACCTTTGCAAATAAGCTTTTCCTGAAAAATCTAGTCCAGTATCTTGCAGATCCAGAAGGGATAATTGCTTCCCGGACCCGTTCTTTTAAGATTCGTCCATTGAATAAAATGAAAATAGCACAGCAAAAGACCTTTTGGCAAGGGCTGAATGTGCTAGCGCCAGTGGTTGTGTTATTGTTTTTAGGTGGGATTGTCTGGTGGATTCGTAGAAATAAATATAGCAAGCGATTGAACTAGCTGATTATTTCCCCTCTATTTCATTAATTTTTGAGAGAATCATTTATACGGGGGTTCGAATTAGAATTTATTTATAAATTTACCCCCATTCAAAAGTAAAAATAAAATAAGCCCTTCGATATGAAATTTATTGTTTCCTCTTCTGCCTTATTAAAGCAGCTTTCGGCGATCAACGGTGTGGTGACAACCAATCCTGTTGTGCCAATTTTGGAAAATTTTCTTTTTGAGATCAAAGAGAGTCTATTGACCATAACTGCATCTGATTTGCAGACTTCTATGATCACTGAAATCAACGTGGAGGCCAAAGAAGATGGGAATATCGCGGTGCCTGCAAAGATTTTGATTGAGACATTGAAAAATCTTCCTGAGCAGCCAGTTACTTTCAGCATTGATCACGATACGTATGCAGTAGAAATCAGCTCTGACAACGGTCGCTATAGACTAGCAGGTGAGAATGCTACTGACTTCCCGAAAATACCAACTGTAAGCAATGCTACTTCTGTAGATATGTCCACCGAGGTTCTTGCTTCTGCAGTTTCCAATACAATCTTTGCAACTAGTTCTGATGAGCTTCGTCCAGCTATGACGGGTGTTTACATCAATTTAAGCCCTACCAGTACTACTTTCGTAGCTACAGACGGACATAGATTGGTTAGATACAGAAGAGTTGATATTGCTTCTCAGGAAGCAGCTACCTTGATCATTCCTCGTAAGGCTTTGAACTTGTTGAAGTCAACTTTGCCTTCGGAAAATCTTCCGGTGACAGTAGAATTCAATCAGTCAAACGCTTATTTCAACTTCAATAATATTAAGATGATTTGTCGTTTGATCGACGAGCGTTTCCCAGATTATGAAAACGTAATACCAGCGGAGAATCCTAATGTAATGACAATTGATCGTTCAGAATTATTGAGCTCACTTCGTCGTATTGCGATTTATGCGAATAAAACTACGCATCAGGTAAGATTGAAATTGACAGGTAGCGAATTGATGATTTCTGCTGAAGATCTTGATTTCTCCAATGAGGCGAATGAAAGACTTTCTTGTGAGCACGATGGAGAGGATATCGAAATCGGATTCAACGCGAAATTTTTGGTAGAAATGCTAAATAACCTTTCTTGCAAGCAAGTGAGCTTGAAGTTCTCTGCTCCTAACCGTGCAGGTTTGATCCTTCCAGCTGAGCAAGACGAAAATGAAGACATCCTGATGCTAGTAATGCCGGTGATGTTGAATAACTACGTATAACAACCACAGACCATAAAACGAAAAGCCCGGAGATTCCTTCGGGCTTTTTTTTGATTTTTAACCTTTGAGGTTTCAAAAACCTCGAAGGTTTTATTTTTTCTAAAATCTAATTAGATATAGACTAAGCCCCATCTAGTTCAAGTCTTCAGACCTGTCCGACGCCAGGCGGGCTTGGACTTAAGGTATTGCAGTCTTCAGACTGCTGGTTTGTATTTAAGGGAGTAGAAGTCTGAAGACTTCATTATGGTAGGTCCAGAAGAGCCGTTGCCGCGCCGCTCCGTTAGGAGCTAGTTCAACTATTCAATCAAAACCTTCGAGGTCTCGAAGACCTCAAAGGTTATAATTAACCTTTCTTCGCATCACGAAGCGCTTTCAAATACAATCCTTCCACTCGCTCTCTAGCCCAAGGGGTTTTTCTGAGAAATTTCAAACTTGAATTGATCGAAGGATCATGCGTGAAGCAGCGGATAGTAATGCGCTGACCGAGCTCTTCCCATCCATAGACTTCTACAAGATGTGCAACGATATCTGCGAGTTTGATTCCGTGAAGAGGGTTATTGGGTTGGGAATCAGGAATTATATTATCGGACATTTTATCTTTCGAATTATTTCTTAAAAATAGTCTTTCCTTCCTTAATGGTCTCCATCACTTGTATTTCTTTCAAAGTCATTGGATGAACCTTTAATGGTTTCTGGTCCAAAACAACAAGATCGGCTAATTTTCCGGCTACAAGACTCCCTTGTCATGGTGATGATATCTCTAACGTATCGTGGCTACTGGGCCACTTTCTTCTTTTGGACTGCAGGCAAAAGTGAGAATAAGAAGGCAAGGTAATAGAGATAGATTTTTCGCAATCCTTTGTTAAATCTGAAATTAATTACATTTCATAAAGATAAATTCAGCTAAGTCTATTTTTTCACCTTAACATTAGCCAAATCTGATTCAAGTTCTTGATCAACCTGAAAATAGCCTATCGTGCCACTGAGACATTCCAGCAGCACAGTTCCGCCTTTGTTCTTACCAATAATTTTTTGCAAGGCTTCAATCGTGTGAATTTCATGATCATTGGCTTTGATAATCAGCTCACCAAGAGGCCATTCCACTTCATCAGCTTGTGTTCCCTGATAGATATGTGTCACGACCAGCATGGGTTTTTCCTGGTCTATGGTTTGCAGCATTTCGATTTGCGCATAAGGATCAACGAATTGAATTGCTTGGATAATTTCATAGCTCAAGGGTTGAATGATCATGCCAAATACTTCCAAATACGTTCTTTCATTTAAGATCGGGTTGGAGATTATGCCTTTTTCAGGGTTACGCATGGCAAGTGCTTTGGTCTTTTTGATCACACCATTTCGCATAAAATGAATTTCTGCTTCTTCGCCGATTGGTACCAGCTTCATTACATCATAGATATTTTTGTGCCTGTACAAACCCTCCTTACCGATGACGATGCCATGCCTGTCAAACTCGACCTTATTGATAGATAGGATTACATCTCTAGGTTGAATATCGGCAGCCTCAAGGAAACCATTTGCCAAGACCTTTGAGACTATCACTCCTTTGGCCTGCGACTGTTTCAATAATGGATTAAAGTTTTCTGCATTTTTTTGCAGGTTCCCACCGATATCTGCAAAATGAGGTTCATTTTGGAGCAGTAGGTTTTCGATGATTATTTTCACGAAACTAGCGGGAGTGATAAAGCCGATGTTTTCGGCATCGATCATAACCGCAGTATTCAGGCCTACCACCTTCCCTTCTTCGTTGATACTCGGGCCGCCTGAGTTACCCGGATTGATAGCTGCATTGGTCACAAATCGCTCTGTGGTGTATTCCGAACCTGAGATAAAATTAGTGATTTCACCACCGGTAATATTTGGTTCAATCATTCCCATAGGGTATCCAATCGCCTTGATCGCTTCACCGCGTGAGGGACTCGTTCCTTCCCTAAGCTCTAGATATTCAATAGGTTGGATTGCAAGTTTTTTAAACCGTAGGAGCTCCTTATCTGTCAGTTTGATTAACGCTACATCTGGTTCCAGCTGTTTTACCAGTCCAACCACTTCTGCTTCGAAGCGTTCTTCGCTGGTAAGCATAGAACTTATTTCGACCTTGACAGCATTCCTTACGACATGTGCATTGGTCACCATGTGACCTTCGAGATCTTTATATTTCACGAAGAATCCTGAGCCTGACCATTGACCTGGAATCTTAATCGAGGGATTCAATACCGACTGAATATCCTCCTCTATGTACCCTTCTATTTGTATCTGTACGACACCGCTCATCATCTGGCGGGCGATATCGGTGAGTTTGCGTTTAGCTTTTGTCATAGATTCATTAAATAAGCGAAATGCCAGACCAATGACAATTTTTTAGGAATACTGATCTTTCAAACATCCTCAAACATTTCTCTCTATAAAATCCCATAGATTCCCGTACAAATCCTTAAAAACTGAAACGGTGCCGAAAGCTTCTTCGGAAGGTTCTCTGATGAATTCTACACCTTTTGCGGTGTAATTATGATAATCCCGGTAGAAATTATCAGTATATAAAAACAGAAATACTCTTCCTCCAGATTGAAACCCAATTTGATTTCGCTGGAGTTCGTCGGCTGCTTTTGCAAGGAGCAATTGGCAGGAGGAACCTGGAGGAGAAACCCGCACCCAGCGTTTTACATCACTGATATGTGTATCTTCTATCAGTTCAAATCCTAATTTCTGTGTGTAGTATTCAATAGCCTCATCGTAATCTCTTACTAAAATCGCGATTTGTCCAAGTTGTTGTTGCATGTTCAAAATAGGCTAAATCCTGACTGAATTGAAAACCGATTGAATTATTTAGGAAGTTTTTTCTGAGGAAGATTCTATGTCCTCCACTACAAAAACCGCATTGTTGTTCAAATCATATAGACCAAATTCATGTGTGCCCCAAGCAGTGTTTTTGATGAGCTTGTCACATGTGATAGCTCCTTTCACTACTAGGGATTCAAAATAAGGCTCAATGTTTTTGACAAAAATTCTCACGACCGAACCTCCCAAAATAGGATCTGCAGCAGTGTCTGCATGCCACTGTAGATGGATCACAATATCTTCCAAGCGCATGCCAGCATACATATGATCACCAAAGGTTTTGACGAAGCCAAAGTTATGGGAATACCAATCTATGTCTCGGGTGATGTTTTGAGAAGGAAGGACAGGCACGGTACAGAGGAATTCAGTTTTCATTTTGAAATAATTTATGCTTCAAGAGTTCTTCTTACATCTTCCAACTCTATCCTAATCTCTTTTATGCTTTCCCATTCTCTACCTTCTTCACCGTGCTCAATGCCTACGTATTCATGGAAATCATGCGCTAAAACAAGCTTCATCATTTTAGGATAATCAAGAGGATGTTCATTGCCCTGGTCGTCCCAAACTGTTGGTTTTAGACTGACGCCTTTTGCTCTAGGCATCATTTCATCTACGCCACGATAGGAATCATAAGAAACGTTTTTGCCTTCTACTGCGGCAATCCTGAAATTTCCAAAATCTGGTAGTGTTCCTGCCCGTGGATGATCAGCTTTCGCAATCATCTCAGCAAGCCATTTTCCATTACTTGAGAATCCACCATGATTCTCGATCAAGACATTGATATCATAGTCATCTGCAAATTCACAAAGTTCGTGAAGTCCGGCGCTTGCAAGATCACTGGATGTTTTATAATCCTGTTCAGAAGTGCTCCAAGGAATAGCCGAGTAGGCATTTACCCGGATAGAATGGCAGCCTAAGAATTTGGCTGCTTCTACCCATTTTTTGTGATTCTCCACTGTTTGCGTTCGCTCCTCTTGAGAAGCTGCACCGAGCATCCCTTCGCCGTCGCACATGATTAGAACAGATCTTACTCCTTCACCATCAGCTCGGGTTTTCATTTCCCTCAGATAGGCCATGTCTTTGGCTTTGTCTTTGAAAAATTGGTTTACATATTCTACTGCCTCGATTCCAGCTTTTTTAGTAAGCATAGGGAAGTCCAAGTGATCCATTTTCCCCGCAAACAGTTGCTTATTCAATGACCATTCGGCAAGCGAGATTTTGAAAAGTGGTGCAGCTTTCTTTGATGAAAAAGCCATTTGGGGCATTCCTAGACCAATGGCAGCTGTAGCCAGTCCAGCAGATTTTAGGAAATTTCTTCTATTGTTCATGTTGATTTGGGTTAAAGAGAAATGTGGTTTTAAATAGATTGGGGATAGAGATTTTGAGTTTTACTGTAAACAGCTCATTAAAGACCAACTTAAATTTCCCATCCTTTCCTGTACTCTCTTGTCAGCAAGTTATTCGCGTCAGCATCATTAGTGATTTTCAAAGTGGAGGCATCAAAATCTACTTTCTTTCCTGAGCGCAAAGCAACAGCTCCGAGATTAATGGTGTCTGTGATTGTTTGTGCACGGATGAAGCTCCCAGGGGTTTGCTTTCCGGATTGGATGGCTTCCACCCATGCAGATGTGTTTCTCTCAACGCTATCAGAATCTATTCGCTCGGAATCTGGTCGGGTAGCCATTTTGCTTTCTGGAAGTAGTACGGGATCTTCTCCTCTAAATCCGCCTAAGATTTTTCCTTTTGTTCCCACTAGCATCAAGCCTTCATTCGGTGTGTCTTTGCCATCCATTTCCAATTCCTCCGGTGCAAATGGCTTCATGCCTCCATCGTACCATATGAGGTCAAAAGGAGGTAGAGAGCCTTGCTCAGGGAATTTCCATTTGATCATGCAGCTAGCCGGAAAAGCTACGTCATTTTCAACCCACTGATATACTCCATTAACTTCTTCTCTGGTGGTAGTTCCGTATGATTTTACACTTATAGGCGAGTTGCGAATACCTAGTGTTTCAAATAGGGGGAAAAGACTGTAATGTCCCATATCTGCTACCGAACCTCCGCCGAAATCATACCAGCCACGGAAGACATTGTGCGTATAGTTTTTATGATATTCCATATCCGGAACGGGCCCTAGCCAAAGATCCCAGTTGAATCCTTCAGGGATGGTTTCTACGCCTGCGGGTCTTTTCGTCCATTGTTGCCAAACAGGTCGATAGGACCAATTGTGTATTTCTTTTAACTCGCCGATCAGACCTTCGTCCAACCAGGCTTTGATTTGGCGGTATTCTGGCCGATCTGACCAGGCAAGCAAATGTGTGATCACTCCGCTTGATTTTGCTTTCTCGATCACTTTTCTTCCCTCCAAAAGCCTGTTGGAAATAGGCTTATGAGTGACCACATGAATTCCGTTATTCATTGCAGCTATTGCGATAGATGCATGGGTATGATCTGGAGTCATGACTTTGACTGCATCGATACCTTTTTCCTTTGCAAAAAACTCTCGAAAATCCTCGTAAGCTGCGCAGCCTTTATACTTCCCTGAAGGGTTGTTTTTTGCGTAGTATTTTTCCACGTAAGCTTGACCCACATCTCTTCCTCCGGCAATTCCATTGACATTGCTCCACCAGGTATCGTCTCCTAGTGTTTTTCGGATGTCATCACGGATGCCATAGGGCGACCAATCAATGTAGTTTTCCGAGTATTTATTTGAATCGCAAACAGCTACTACGCGAACTTTCGGGTTTTGTAAGAGCTCTCCCATTTCTCTCAAACCTTGGGTGCCACAACCAATATTGGCAACAGTGATCTGATCCGATGGTGGGATTTTCCCAAGGCCAGCAATTACATTAGATGGGACTATGGAAATAGATGCAGCAACGGTAGCTGCTGAACCAAGAAATTCTCTTCGGTTCAAATTTTTATTTGGAGCCATGATTGGGTTCAAGGTGTTAGGCTTTTAAGTTACCAAAGCTTGACATGAATCCAAAGAACTTATCTTCCTGAGGCATAAATAGGAAATGTTATGTGGCTTTTTTAGGTGTCATATACAGAAGGTTTTAATTTTCAGGTTAAATAGAATATCTTGGATAGTTCAAATCTATCTGTATATGAAGTGTTTACTTTCCATTTGTCTTGGTTCATTTTTGTTTTTATCCTGTCAGAAAGACCCTAGTTCCCTGACGGAAATAGATTATCCAGAGCGGCCTAATATCATTTGGATAGTAAATGAGGACATGTCACCTGAGCATTTGGGGGTTTATGGAGGTACAGGAGGGAAAACTCCCGTGTTGGATTCACTCGCGAAAGCTGGTGTGATTTTTACAAATGCATTCTCCACAGCAGGTGTTTGTGCGCCAAGTAGAGCAGCGCTGATTACAGGAGCATATCAAACTTCTATTGGTGCGATGCACATGCGTACTGTTGGTCTATATAAAGGCAATGAGGATGCTTATCCTCCTGGGCATAAATCTTATTCAGCGATGATCCCTGAAGGGATGCATGGGTATCCTGAATACCTGCGCATGGCGGGATATTACACCAGTAACAATGTGAAGGAAGATTATCAGTTTAATGCACCCGGCACGATGTGGGATGAGAGTAGCAATACCGCTCATTGGAGAAATAGGAAAGATCCAAACCAGCCTTTTTTCTCGATTTTCAATTACACTATTACCCACGAATCACAGGTATGGGCCAGAGAAAATGAGGATTTATTGGTAGATCCAGCAGATGTGATAGTACCTCCTGTTTATCCAGATGACTCGATTACGCGTAGGACTTTGGCTCGATTTATCACGAATGTGATGCGTTTTGATGCCCAAGTGGGTGAGCTGTTGCAGCAATTGAAGGACGATGGACTGTATGAGAATACAATTATTTTCTATTACTCGGATCATGGGGATGGCATGCCTTATTACAAGCGGGAGCTGTATGATAGAGGTCTGAGAGTTCCTCTTTTCATCAAAGCGCCTTTTATCAAACCGGGCTCTATGGATGATCAATTGGTCAGTTTTGTGGATTTTGGGCCTACTGTCCTTTCTCTAGCAGGAGTGAAAATCCCTAATAATATGCAGGGACAGGCATTTATGGGGAACCAAAAGTCTGAACCAAGAAAGTACATCTATGCTGCACGGGATCGCATGGATTCAGAGGTAGATCGAGTGCGAGCTGTCAGTGATGGACAATACAAATACATCAAGAATTACATGACTGATAAGGCTAACTATCAGAACATCCGCTATAGACTAAATAATCCGCTGATGGTTCATATGCTAGAGCTTCATGATGAAGGAAAATTGGATAAAAATCAAGAACGTTGGTTTGACGAAACAAAGCCAGAAGAAGAGCTTTATGACACCAAGACTGATCCATACGAGTTTAATAACCTAGCTGGAAATCCTGACTATGCGGATAAACTGGATGAGCTTCGCAAAGCTCATTTAAAATGGATAAAAGATTTTGGAGACATGGGTGCAATACCAGAAATGGAAATGGTAAATCAATGGTGGAATGGAGCGGACCATGCACCTGCCACTGAACCTGTGAAAGTTCACTATGAGGATGGGAAGGTATCTTTATCTTCTGCGACAAAGGGAGCATCAGTTGGGTTTAGGAAAAATGCTTCAGACTCTTGGTCAGTTTATCAGTTTCCTTTTGAAATGAGTGCTGGAGATTCACTTTATGTACTGGCCCATAGAATAGGGTTTGAGCCATCTATGGAATTGGTAGTGGTGAAATAAATTTCGAGCGCTATCACTTTTTTAAATTATTATCCGACTTCAGAATTGCCATTGGGAAATTTATGTCCAAGCTTGGACAATTTTAATATGCATTAGTCCAATACCTTATCCTCGTCCATTATAAAATGGATAGCTTATTATTCTCCTGAGCCACAAGTGAATACTTTTCAAATCTCGGGATCAGATAAGCTATGACCGAATCTACTTTTCAAGACTTTAAGCCACTCAAGCAATCCGACAGGATTTTATCGCTCGATGTGATGAGAGGCATTGTCCTTTGTGGGATTTTACTGATGAATATCAATGGCTATGGACTGTACGAATCCTATAGTGATCCTACTGTGACAGGGGGCTCGACAGGGCTCAATCTTTATACATGGATGACCACTAATATGCTTTTTGAAGGTACTATGAGAGCCCTGTTCTCCCTTCTATTTGGAGTTGGGATGTTTATGTTTTTAGATCGCCTACTCAAAAAAGGAGCAGGGATCAAAGCGGCTGATATTTACTTCAGAAGAATTACTTGGCTATTAGTCTTTGGGTTGATTCATGGCTACTTGCTCTTATGGACTGGAGAGATTTTGTATCAATATGCTTTGATGGGTTTCTTGGTCTACTCCTTTAGATCTATGGCTCCCAAATTCTTGATTGCAACCGCGATCATCTTATTTTCTATTGGTACTCTTTGGCTCTATGTAAACTATACCAATACGAAAAAGTGGATGGCGGAATTGGAAGAAGTAAAGGTGTTTGAGGCTGATGGGAAGGAACTGACCAAAGAGCTCAAAGCTGCAAAATCAAGATGGGAGAAATATGAGGAGAAAAGAACACCAGAAGCTGTCCAAGAATACAATGATGAAATGCACAAAGGATATTTCAAAGTAGTTGCGCATTTAGCACCTGAAAATTTTGATTCTGATACGCTTTGGCCTTACAAATACGATGTATGGGACGTGCTTAGTATGATGCTGATAGGTATGGCGCTATTCAAATTGGGAGTGTTGACAGGAGAAAAACCAAACTCATTCTATCTAGCTATGGTAGGTATAGGATATGCAATTGGATTACTCATCAATTACTATGAAATGAATATGATCCTAGAGGATAACTTTTCTGTGATTTCTCAGAGCAAATCAATGATCACTTACTACTGGGGAAGAGTATTTGTCGCAATGGGCCATGTAGGCTTGATTATGCTTTTCTGCAAATCACCAATTCTAGGCTGGCTGAAGTCCAGTATTGCAGCAGTTGGAAAGATGGCTCTGACCAATTATTTGATGCATTCGGTCATCTGTATGATCATATTTACCGGTGTAGGTTTTGGAATGTTTGGCAAGCTTCAGCGCTATGAACTACTCTATGTGGTGTTTGGTATTTGGATTTTCCAACTCATCCTTAGCCCAATCTGGCTTCGCTATTTTCATTATGGTCCAGCAGAATGGCTTTGGAGAAATCTGAGCTATGGCAAAGTCCATGGCTTCCGAAAAATGCCAGCACAGACGATCTAATTTCAATAAAATTAAAAACTATGAAATCTGAAAAACCAGAATACTTCTTACTCAGACCTGAAGTGGAAAAAGCCTACGGATACAGCCATGCCGTGAAGATTGGGAATAGCATCAAAGTTTCCGGTGCTGTCAGCATGGATGATGAAGGAGCACCTACTGCAATAGGTGATTTACTCCAACAGATGAAAAACTGCTATTCTGATTTGGAAAAGGTCCTGATGCACTATAAATGCACCTTTGACGATGTGGTGGTAGAGAATGTATTTACTACCGACATGCCTGCATTTTTGGAGCATGCTGCTTATAGAAACAGCATTTATACACGGCACTTTCCCACAGGGACATGGCTAGAGGTCAAAGGGCTGGCATTACCAGAATTTCTGATCGAAATCGAATTGGAAGTACATAAATGATGTATTCCTAAAAATCATAGAAAATTGAATAAACACTTTTATATATAGGTAAGATGAACACAGTCCTTCCAAAAACCGAACGTTTACACTCTCTCGATTCCCTAAGAGCCATTATGATGCTCTTAGGTTTAGTAATTCATTCTTCTATTACTTATGGCCTCTATGAATATGGAGATGCATGGAGATTGAAAGACCCAAGCTCCAATAGCATGATCAATGATCTTATTGTGTTTTTTATCCATTCCTTCCGGATGCAAATATTTTTTGTAGTCTCTGGTTTCTTTGGAGCCATGTTGTTTTATGAAAGAAAACCACTGGCTATGATTAAGAATAGAGTTTCACGAATCGTGTATCCTTTTATTGTATTTGTGATTTTGCTTTGGCCTCTAATTTTTTTCTCTTTTACTTATACAGGATTTGTGTTTGCTGGTGAGTCAAATGCCTGGGCAGAGACGATGGCTATCGTAGGAACTCCACTGATTCTCATTCCTCAGACCACATTTCACCTATGGTTCCTATATTATCTTATTTTGATATTAGGTGTTTCAACTCTGATCGCCGTTGCTATTAGGAAGACTCCCAGCTTGGCGAATACTATCTCTATAGCATTTAGCTGGATTATTCAAAAGCCAGTTTTAAGAGTACTCTTTTTTGCGGTGATCACCGGCTTGGTTTACCTAATTATGGGGATTTCTCAAGTGGAAACCTCCAATTCTTTCATACCTGATTTCAACACCTTCTTCTACTATTTCACCTTTTTTATTGTAGGGTGGGTTTTGTTTAAATCTAAAGAGCATTTGGACAGCATGAAGCGTTTGGATTGGGTATGCACCGTATTGGGAATTGTTCTCTTTTTCGGATACGCACTAAATGTGCCATCCTATAGCTTTGAAATGACGATCCTTGTCAAGTCATTGGTCGTTTGGTTCTTAATCTTTGGATTTACGGGACTTTTTCTCCGCTACGGAAGTAAGCATTCAGCTCGAATGCGCTATATCTCAGATGCATCCTATTGGGTGTATCTCGTGCACTTGCCTATTGCAGCTTTTATTCCAGCACTTATTTTCGAGTGGCAAGTTCCAGCTATGCTGAAATTTTTGACAGTATTATCAGTGACTTCGATCATCTGCTTTGTCACCTATCATTTATTTGTCCGAAGCACATTTATCGGGAAGTTTCTCAATGGTCGTAAATACACGAGAAGTGTAGCAGATATCCGGCATATTGAGGAAGCTAGGAAGGTATCAACCTCATTGACTTAAAAATAAGCCTACAGAAATGAAGCAAGCAAACATTCTAAAACCCACCAGTTCTACTTCTTACCTATACTTATTGGGATGGATTTTCCTGATCGGATTTCCTGAAAAATTTGTGTTTCAAGCACTCCCCTATTTCAGTCTCGGCTAGGAAGTATTTGGAAGGTATTGGGATTTTAAATGGTCACCGAAGAATTCCCAATGTCTCAGATGAATGAGGTACTAGCACACTTAGGCGCAGGAAAAGCGCGATTTCGAATCATTTTGAAAAATTAATAGGATCATGTTTCCTCACATTATTACCAATTAAAACTAACGCTGTTTTACATTGATACTGCTCGGAACTTAACGGTTTCGAGCAGCTATCACATGATTGTTTTTCCCTCCTGGTATGCTTGCAAAGCGACTGATCGTGCTTCAGCCTATAATTCATAAAGTTCTAGGTCTTATTTAACCAAAATCCCACCATCAATCGTATAGGCAGAACCTGTAATCCATGATGCTTCATCGGAAACGAGAAACAACGCCAGCGAAGCAATATCTTCGGGATTCCCAAGTCGCTTCATCAGCGTATTGTTGGCTGTTTGCTGCACGATGGTGTCAGGATCATCAAATGCTTTTGCAGAATCCCAAATCAAAGGAGTATCGACTGGACCGGGGCAAATTGTGTTCACACGGATCGTGGGACCGTAATCCAATGCCATCTCTTTCACCAAGGCAACCAAGGCTGCTTTGCTAGCGCAATAGGCCGCATGATTGGGAAAACTCTTAAAGGCTGCAATCGAACTGTTTGCGAGGATGACGCCCTTGCCATTTTTCTGCATTTCAGGAATCGCAAACCTACTCAGGTAAAACACGGAGTTCAGATTGGCGCTTATGGTTTCATTCCATTCTTCAAAGGAAATATCCGTCACCGATCCCAATCCTAACTTTCCAGCATTTGTGACGACAATATCCAATTTCCCGAAATTTTGAATAGCCTCTCGAACCAACGTTTCATTTACAGCTATTTGAGAAATATCTCCGGCAATGAAAACTGCCTTTCCGCCCAGCTGGGTAAGATTTTTTTCTAGCTCCCTACCTCGGAGCTCATCACGGCCGCTCAAAATCACGGAAGCTCCTTCGCTGACAAAACGTTCTGCCATGGCTTTTCCCATGCCACTGGTAGCACCAGTTATGATGGCTGTTTTTTGGTGCAATCTCATTGTTTGGGGTTTAATAGAAAAGCGCAAAAGACTCGCGCTGAGGTTTTAAATTTAGTTTTAACCTTGTGCAAGTTCTTAATTATGGATTTATCTCTAGGCAAGGAATTCCTTCTTTTGCATATTTTCCAAATGGTGGCTTAATCCGGTAATCTTCTATTCCTTGCCGGAAATCAAAATCTTTCATCTGATAATTGGGAGTGTACCGGACTTCATCCCAATACAAAGAACGTGGATCGCTAGCTCTCAAGTCTCCCGTTTCTTTCATCCAGCTTTGAAGCTTTTTCCTCATTTGGTCTTTGACAGTAGCATAGGATTTTTCATCCGCCAAATTATTCAATTGGTAAGGGTCTTTAATTACATCGTAAAGCTCCTCTTCGGGTCTTTTGTCAAACGCCAATTTGAAGTAATCAGGTGTTCCTGCTTTGGGTTTTCCTTCCAAACTCATGATCAGATACTTGGTAATTGAATTGTCCACGTCCCCATATTGTCCTACGGACTGATGAACAGTGGCGTCGCCGGCAGGATTTCGCTCAGGCATCATATTTCTGATAAATAGGTATTGATGATCTCTGACGGCGCGCATAGGATAGGAGAGATCGCCTTTTCTCACGTTTGCATGTCGCTCACGTTCCAAATAAACCTGATCTCGATTTTGTTTTTCTCCTGCCAGAAGTGGCCACAGTGATTGTCCAGACATTGTCTCCGCTGTTAGTCCGGCTGCTTCTACAAAGCTCGGTGCAAAGTCGATGAAATTCACAAAGTCATCAATGACGGTACCTGCTTTTACTTTCTCAGGCCATCTGATCACAAGCGGCATCCGTGTGCCGTAGTCGTACAAATTTGCTTTTGCCCGTGGAAAAGGCATGCCATTGTCGCTCGTCATTACGATAATGGTATTATCAAGTTCGCCGGCTTCCTCCAGCATTTTGATCAGTTGACCACTTTCTCTATCGAATCTTTCTATTTCAAAATAGTAGTCTAGAATATCATTTCTGACACATTCGACATCAGGGAAAAAGCCTGGAACTTTCACATCCTCCAAAGCCATTCCGGTTTGTATTCCTGTATTAGGGACATATTCGCGATGTGGATCTGTGCTTCCAAACCAAAAAGTGAAGGGTTGGTCCTTGGGCTTTTGAGCTAAAAATGTTTTGAAATCTTGATAGGTTTTTCCGGCTGGATTGTGCGATAGGCCACTTACTTCATAGTCACCCGGTCCCCAGCCTTTTCGAGTTGATCCTGTGAAATATCCATCTTCTTCCAAGAGGCTTACGTAAGTTGGGTATTGTGCTGGGAATTCTGACCAGAGGTTGCCTCCGTCCTCATTCTGGTGAGGATACCTGCCTAATAGAACAGCAGCACGGGAAGGAGAACAGGAAGGTGACGCGGTATAAGCATTGGTAAATAATGCCCCTTCGGCAGCCAAGCGGTCAAATGTTGGGGTGCGAACCACCGGATCTCCATAGACTCCTGCATGCGGGAAGGACCAGTCATCGGCTATCAAAAACAGAATATTGGGCTGTTTTGCTTGAGGAACTTCAGGTTTTTGAGGGTTTGAAAAAAGCGTGAGCAGTAGCACTAGGATTGAAAAAGCAGGCATGGCTATAGGGTTTAGGGAAATAAGATAGGCCTCTTAGCCAAGTGATGCAAATTCAGCCTTTAATGGATAGGGGATTTATTAGGAAGGATTCTGGAAATCTTAAAAAGCCAATTAATACCATTGGAATGCCATATACCGAGTTTGTTCTTTTCCTGTGTTTCGGATCGCATGCGGAATGGAAGAGGGCAGAAAATAGACATCTCCTGCTTTTCCTTGGTATTTTTTATTACCTATTTCCATCTCTGTTTCTCCCTCTATCATAATGATTATTTCAGTAGCGACATGGGTATGCGGTTCATGGCTTTTTATTCCAGAGTTCAGGTTGGTCATGTGCATTTCATAATAGGGGCACATGGCTGTCTTCCGATGAAAATAGCTTCGTACTCCACCACGGTCATGCTCTTTATACTCGATATCATTGTAATCCAAGATTTCCGATCCTGCTTCTTTCCCTCGTTTCATATCCATGTCCGTCGAAGAATAAACCATTTGATAGTACTCAGTTCCCTCAGCTGAGCCGATCAATTCTGCTTTATCACCAGGCATAAGAACCAAGACACTGTTTGCACCTATAGTTTTTGATTTTCCATTTAGGGTAGCTTTTACTTCCCCTTCTTTGATCAGTAAAATCTGTTCTTTGGTCGCATTGTAAAATGTTCTCTTTGCTGCGGCTTTCATGAAATTCACCGTAAACTCCATGTCATTCAGGTGCATGGTTTCACCTTTCATGAGTAAGGTATCAGCCTTAGCAGAAGGGTAGGAATAAACTTGAGAAGCCACTTTTTCAGGTACTACATCGCTCCAAAGCCACATCAGAGATTCGGGCAGAATAGAACCTGCGTGCTTGCCATTGTGTCCGCCAGTTCCGCCTACGAATTCATATTCATAATCCTTGAATTTCAGGGCCGACTCCATTTGGAGATTGGCAAGCCACCAGTTGCCGTATTGATTGTCTAAGTCAGTTGACCCATCCTGCATAAAGATTTTGATGTCTTTCTTTTCTCCTTTACGAATCATTGGTGGATAGTTATGTCCACCACGGATGTCTGTAAAACTCCCATAATGACTCAGTACTTTTTGGAATGCTTCGGGATGAAACCATGCTGTGCTAAAAGCAGAAATGGCACCAGATGACAGACCAGCTATAGCTCTCATCTTAGGGTCATCAGAAATATTATAAGTTTTCTTCAGCTCCGGGATCATTTCGTTAATGAGGAAATCACTATAAGTAGAAGATACTTCGTCATACTCAAAACTCCTGTTGCTTGCACGCCAAGGGCTTTCTGCTTCAGGTTCATTTTTACTATGCCCCGGATCTATGAAGAGACCGATCGTTACTGGCATTTTCCCTTGGGCTATGAGATTGTCAAAAACTGTGGGAACTCTAAAATCACCCTCAATATTCACGTAAGCATGTCCATCCTGGAAAACCATGAGTGCTGATGGTTTGGATGCGTTGTATTGAGCTGGAACGTAGATGTAATAATCTCTTTTAGTGTTTGGGAATACAGAGCTTTCCCAAGAGTGTTTGGTGATTGTTCCTTTAGGAATAGTCTCGTAAACTGCTGAGTTCGGACCCTGTTTATATTCTTCTTGTGCTTGTGAGTTCAGTGTACTGAGGGCAAGAAGGATCAGAGTAAAAAATTTAATTTTCACGGTTTCTGGGTTTGGGGTTATTGCTAGATTTTGAGATGAGTAAGATAACGAGAATATACTCGTTCAAAAAATAGTGTAGCTCAAGCCACTAACGTCACAGGAAGAGGTGAAAAAACTACCGCTTTTACCAATAGCACCTGATCTAAAACCCCACATTGATGTTTACTAAATGTAACCCTAGAAACGAATATGATTGTTATTATAGTAGCATATCCATTAAGCTCTTCCCAACTGACGAAGCATTTTGACATGATCCCAAAGAGCAACCCGGAAGGATGTCTTCACCATATAGGGAATGTTAAATTCTCTAGCTGTTTCGGAGACTATACCAGAAAGTTTTCTGTAATGCACGTGACAGATATTAGGGAACAAATGATGTTCTATCTGAAAGTTAAGACCTCCGATGAGCCAAGAAAATATTCTGCTTTTAGGGGAGTAATTGCTTGTAGTAGCCAGCTGATGCGCAGACCAGTCGCTTGGAATGACACCCTCTTCATCGGGGGTGGGAAATGATGCGTCAGAGACTATATGAGCAGTCTGAAAAACCAGACTAATACAAATTCCGGTAACAAAATGCATACTCAAAAAGGCCAAAATGATGATCCAGGCGGGAAGTGGAACCATAATCAAGGGTAACACCAAAGCATAGGAATAGTAGAGTACCTTCCAGCTAAAGATTTTTAATAGTTCTTTTCTGAATTCATGTCCCTCGTTAAAGAAGCCCATTTTTTGGTAGCGATGCACTCTCACGAAATCCTTCATGGTAATCCATGATATCGTAGAAAGGCCATAGAAAAACCATATGTAAAGGTATTGAAAGCGGTGAATCCAATAGAGTTTAGCGTGTGGAGAAAAACGCAGGAAAAAAGGTGCATTGATATCATCATCACCTTCATCAACATTGGTGTAGGTGTGATGGAGTACATTATGTTGTACTCTCCATACACTTGCATTCGCACCAATTAGGTTTATGGTATATCCCAAATACTTATTTACTGTCTTATTTTTAGAATAGGAGCCGTGTATCGCATCATGCATCACGCCCATACCTACTCCTGCCATTCCCAACCCGCTGGTGATGTATAAGGCAAATAGTAGTGCCGGACTGGAAACTAACCCAGTGCTGATAAAGATGAGTGGAATAAAGAAAGTAGAGAGCATAATAATGGTCTTTATCACCATGCTTCTATTCCCATAGATGTTTTTGTTATTTTTTTTGAAGTATTCATTTACTCTTAGCCGTAGGATTTTGGAGAATTCAGGACTTCCGGTTTTATCGAATTTTAAAGTTTTCATTTGTGCCATGGTTATAATTTCTCTGTTCCTTTTAAGCTTTAATAATTGATTATCCTCAATAAGTTTGCAGTTCAGCAAAGAGTGCCTGAAGCTCTTCCTTGGTTTTTTTGAGCTTTTGAGAAAGCTTATCCATCATGCTTTCTCTTTGTCCTTCTACAAACTCGAAATCTGCATCGTCTAAAATGGAGAATCGTAGTTTCAGCATTACTTTTTGTTCTCGCCAGCTTCGTGTGATAGTCATATTAGTTCCTTATTATGGGATTACTGATTTTTTTTTCGGATCTGAACTTTAGGCTTTCTTTTGCTATCAAGATTATTACTCATAATATCTTACTAAAGCTTTGATTTATTATTGACTACTTGCTTTTCATTAACTACAATTTCTCTTTCGAAAAGAGCCAATTCCTTTTTCATAGGTAGATCGGCATATCTACAATAATAGATATGTGCATAATGTTTCCTTACAAGCAGCCTTACTTCAGGGTTTACTTTTGCGTAGACGATATCGCCTACTTTGAATTTGATGTCTAGGTCATTGATCATTTTTTTTGTTTTCAAAGACTAACATCCTCGTAACCACTTTTGATTATAGTAGACAGCATTTTAAACTGGCTATTTGCCTTTATTCGGTTCCTTGTGTGTGCTGGGATAATAATTGATTGACCAACTTCAACCATACTTGAAGTGTCTTCGATAATGATCTCCGCTACTCCATCTATTATCTGTATGAGGTTATCGAATGGAGATGTTTTGGTCAGCATCGTTTCTCCTGCATCAAACGAGGACACTGTTACCGTTCCAGTTTGCTTTGTCAAGATGGATTTGATCACTACTGATCCAGGTACATAATCTACCGTATCGACTAATCGATAGGTCATTGATTTCTCAAATTCTTTATTTCCCATAGAAGATTTTTATATGATTAAATCCAAGCAGTACTCTAGCCATAACTTCGTGTTTCATGACCGTATGCCGGTAGTTTTCTGTAGGGTAATCGTGTGATTTATACAATGATCACATTATTCAAGACCTAATGTGTTACATCGTGTCATTACAACCTTACATATATCCCACATTGATAAGGAATAGTAGAATCTATTTTCCAACTGTCTGTAAAACAAATGGAAGGGTAGGCAATGCTACTCTGCCAATTTATTCCAAAGTGCTAACAGAAAGAAAAAAACATATCCAGTTGAAAGTTATAAATCCTCCAAACTTCGCTTTCGTTTGTTTTTTAATTGCTTGTAGTAGGTCGGGGTTAGACCTGTATTTTTTTTGAATTGATTAGATAAATGGGCTACGCTACTGTAATGCAATCTGTGGGAAATCTCCGTCAACGTCAGTTCATCATAGATCAACAACTCCTTGACTCGTTCTATTTTGTGAATAATTATAAACTGCTGGATAGTAATTCCTTTTACTTCCGAAAACATATTAGCGAGGTAGGTGTAATCATAACCCAACTTTTCACTGATATAGTCTGAGTAATTCACTTTGGGCAACTCGTCGGAGTAGTGAATCATCTCTACGATGATATTTTTGATCTTCTCAATAATGATACTTCTCTTATCGTCCAGAAGTTCTAACCCCGATTTTAACAGGTTTTTCTTCAGCTGATTTCTTTGATCGAGGGTGATGTTTATCGGGATTTCCACGACTCCTAGGTCTACAAATACATAATTAAGCCCAATCTTTTTCAGCTCTTCCATTACCAGCATTTTGCATCGCAAACTCACCATGTATTTGATATATAGCTTCATCGGTTGAGTTTTGTCATGTTTTATTCAAAATGGTTAACGAGCTGTGGGTGGAGTGGGGATTCCTTCGATTTAAGAAAGGTTAAATCTGTAGAAGTCGTTCGGCTACGAATCCACATGACAACCTGCAATTTCCTTTATAAGGCGGTTTAATGAAGTATAGTTTCAAAAGGAGTTAGCTGAACCACAGGTATTTCTAATTCTGAAGAGGCAATTGTTAATAATGCAGCCCTTTCGGTTTTAATTCTCAGGAAGATAAATGTCAAATGTTGCACCTTGATTAGGTAAGCCTTGAGCGGTAATATAACCGTTGTGGTTTTCTACGATTTTTTTCACAATTGCTAATCCTATTCCCGTACCCCGAAATTTATCCTTTCCGTGGAGTCTTTGGAACAATTCAAAAATCCGCTCACTATACATTGACTCAAAACCAATCCCATTGTCAGAAACACGAATGTGGCAATAGTTAATATTTGGAGATAATCGCTCCAAATTAAATTCCCTTCCCAGGCCTTTTTCACTGGTGACACTGATATGGGGCTCGCGGTCTTTGACGGAGAACTTCAGAGAATTGCTGATTAAATTTTGTAATAGCTGTCGAAATTGAAAAGGGATAATGTTGATGGTGCAAAGCTCATCTGATTCTATTATTGCATGATGAAAGGCTAGCTCTTCCTTCAAATCCATTTTTATCTCTACAATTAATTTATTTAAATCTGTCGGTTCGAATTTACGCTCCGCAATTGATGTACGTGAATATGCGAGAAGGTCACTAATGAGTGCCTGCATACGCTTCGCTGCATTTTGCATTCTGTTAAAATGCTCTTTGCCATCGTCTGTTAAGTTCTCATATTCATTTTCTAAAAGAAGCGTAGAGAAAGTCTGGATTTTGCGAAGCGGCTCCTGTAAATCATGGCTGGAGATGTAAGCAAAAGATTGAAGTTCCTTGTTCATATTTGCCAGATCTTTCACGTTTTGAGCCAGTTCATTCGTCCTCTCCACCACCAGGCGCTCCAGTTCATTTGTGAATTCCTTTTGATCATGAATGTCAGTACTGGATCCAACCCACATTTGTATTTCTCCATCTTCGTTGAGTTGTGGCTTAGCACGGCTTAGCTGCCATCTGTATGTGCCGTCGTGTTTGCGGAACCTATGTTCAAACAGGAAATCCTTACCTGAAGAAATAGATTCTGTCCAAGCTTTTATATTGGCGGTCCTATCATCGGGGTGAACAATAGCGAGCCAGCCTTCTCGATTAAGGCTATCTATACTAAATCCCGAAAAGTCATAAACTGATTTGTTGAAATAATTAAGATTTCCTTCTGTGTCTGCTGTCCAAATATGCTGTGGCAGTGAGTCAGCTAGCAATCTGAATTTCTGCTCACTTTCTTCTAATTTTTGCGTATTTATTCGTGCAGAAGTGATGTCCCTTACAGTTCCCAGCACTTTTAGCGGATTGTTATCCTCATCAAAGTATACTTTTCCTTTCACTTCTATCCAGCGTAAACTGCCATCAGGTAGAATTAATCTACTCGTGTATTCTAAGATTCCACTTTCAAAGGATCTTTCAAAAGCAGCTTTTCTAACCTCCAGATCTTTAGGGTGAATAGAACTGACAAAGCTTGCGTGGTCGAGATCTTCCGCCGCAAATAATCCAAAAATCTCATGCAGTTTTTTCGAACCATCCAGTTTTTTAGTTTTGATGTTGTAGTCATAAGTACCTAGCTCAGTAGCGTCAATGACCATGGTAAGTTTCTCTTCATTTACTTCAATTTTCTTGTGTGCCATCACCTGATAAGTGACATCATGACCTATGCTTATGATTCCGTTGATCTCCCCGTCTGCATCATAGAGGGGTTCATAGCTAAAGTTGATGTAGACAGTTTCAAGTTTTCCATCACGAAGCAGCTGCACGGGTAGTTCAGAAGCAGCAAATCGATTCCCTGTTTTATATACATCATCTAGAAGCTCCTTGATTCCTTGATCTTTGAGCTCTGGGATAGCTTCTAAAATTGGCTTTTTTAATACATCTTTTGCCTCTCGTCCCCAGAGTTCCAATGCATTTGCATTCGCTATATCAGTCACATAATTAGGCCCCTTAAAAGTTGCTATAGAGGCTGGTGCTTGCTGAATGATCAGCCTAAGTTTTCGCTCGCTTCTTTCCAGTTTTCTTTTTAAAAGGACTTCTTGAGTAGTTTCTGCACAAGTGACCAGCACTCCTGTAATTTTGCTGTCATCATCTCTAGCAGGACTGTAGCTGAAAGTCCAATACACATCTTCAATTTTTCCATTGCGATAAATAGGGACAAGGAGGTCTTCGAACCAGAGTGATTCTCCATTGTCCAAAACCTTATCCATCAATGGCTTGATGATGTGCCAAATCTCCGGCCAGGCTTCTTGGCCAGACATTCCCAGTATGGATGGATGCTTTCCGTCCGAGCCTAAGCTAGGCCTGTAGGCGTCGTTATAAAAACAAGTTAATTCAGAGCCCCACCAAAGGAACTTGGGGAATTTGGATGCAAGTAAAATGTTTAGTGTTGTTCTTAAACTTTGAGACCAATTCTCAGGATTTCCCAAAGGTGTTTTGCTCCAATCCTTTTCACGAATTAATTGACCCATTTTACCGCCACCAATGGGAAGTCCCGAAGTTGTTGAACGTAGATCTGCCATAGCGTTTGTTACTGAGATTGGATTACAAAATTGTCTTTGGTAGGTTTTGCGGCTTTATTAGCCAATGAATTCAGTCCCAAAAAAATCACATCTTTTAATTTAGAATATTCTCCAGGCTTTCGGATGTAGTGAAATGCTCCCTGCTCGTAGAGAGAATTGACCACAGGTGCCTCCATGGAGGTGGAATATATGATGATGGGCAAATTTCGGAATTTATCATGAGCCATTATTTCTGCTAGGCATTCGAACCCAGACTTCAACGGCATATTCAAATCCAGAAAAATTACGTCTGGAAGCTCTTCCTTGGAAGTCAATAGTAGGGTCATTAACTCTACGCCATTCGTGACGGTGGTTAAGTTTGTTTCGATGGGTAATTTTGAAAGGGAGTCTTTAAAAAAGAATCGATCATCTACATCATCGTCGGCCAGCAAAAGTTTAATGGGTCCTACGTTCATGGTTTTATGGGTAATCTAGTATGAGCTTTTAGCGACTCTATATTCAAATATAATGTAAATGAAGTAGGATCGTGTTGGTTTTTGAAAGGTGTTTAAAGATGGTTTTCCGCAGGGATTATTAAGATTTTATAGAAAGTTAAGGCGTAGAATATGTCACTTTACAGAGAGAGAATTCCCTGATGGAACGTGGTATACAGGCATTTCTGGTAAATTTTCCTTTATCCATTCAGCCATAAACTCAGAGCCGCCCTCTTCACTAGCCGAGTGACCAATTACAATCAGAGCAAGCTTTTCTCCCATTTCATTAGCGTTTCGAACATATTCGGGAGTTTCCCATTCTGGGCTTTCGCCGCAAATCAAAACGTCCGGTTTTTCCTTCTGCATCATCTCGATTTGCCTTCTCCCGCCTGCAGCTCCAGGTATCAGTAATAGTTTACTTGCTCTTTGAGAAAGATCTCCGACATAGCGAAGGGCTGGTACATTCATCTTTGTTTTGATATGTGTGATCAGATCGCCGAGGGTAGTTTCAGGAAGATTCAAGACTGCATTTTGCTTGTAATAGCTCTCCCAACCTAATTCCTTCACTACACCAGCTTGTACCCCGTCGATCTTGAGGCTATGTACATAATCGTGATTTCGCCAAACTGCTATGCCGTGTTCATCGAGTAGTTTTCGCTTGAATTGGTAAACTGGGTCATTTTCGAGCCATTCAGTTTCGTCCAAATGGTTATAAAAAGTAGGTTCATGCGCTATGATGAAATTAGCCTTCAGCTCAATGGCTTTTCGGATCACCGTGACCGTAGCAAACATGGTAGTCACAATTCCAGTCACTTGTTGCTCTTTGGAGCCAGTTTTTAGTGTATCTACTGTTTTGGGAAAAGGGGCATTAGCTACCTGAGCGATGAAGATATCTATGATTTCGCCCACAGTATAATTTTTCAGGGAAGAAGGATAGACTGAAAATGGATTGCCTATCAGTCCAGTGCCTATTAGGAGGCTGGATTTTTTGATGAAGTTTCGTCTGTTTGATTTCATGCTGAAAAGTGGTATGAATGAGCGGGAGTTGTCTTTCAAGATAGTGAAAAGCAACAAAAAAAGCCGCTTGCTAGAAGCAAACGGCTAGTTATTATAGGATTAAAATCTATTAATTCACAGAAATATTGGAGAACCAGATAAGCCTCTGACCATCTTGATTAGCGTGAGTGGTGGCCAATTTGATTGGGCCAAATTGCTCTACATTTTCCCATGTAGTAGGCCTGCCGTCTGGACCATTTCCTCTTCGGAATACCCATTCAAGAATCATGTTATTTTCATCCAAATACAGATCATATGCATCGCCAGGAGTATATCCGTCTGCTGCATTATATACTATTGTCAGTTTAGTGGAGTTAGTACCTGCGATAGGAGTGGGTACATTTTCTTCTGTCTCATACTCATAGCCGCTGTCCCAAGCCAGTTGGAAAGGGAACATCATCCAATACTTATCATTGATAAAACCTTTGTCTGCATCTGGCTTTGCATCAGCAGCCATGTCCAAGCTGTAGGTGTAGCTGGTGTCTGCAGTAGCATAGTAAACCGTGCGATCCTTTATGTTCCATTTCCAATCTCTCGTCATCACATTTACAGAGTCGCGCTGTACATTCCAAGTGTAAGCGATGGAATTGACTTCGTCAAATTTATCATATCCATAAGCCATCGCCACTTTCATTGGCAAGGTGTCTGGCGTGGATTCTTTGGGTTGGCATGCCTGCAATGCACAGACAGCCAGTAGGATGATTGATATTTTTTTCATGGCTTTTGGTTTTTATAAAGTTAACAGACTTAGGATTCAGATTGTTTTTTCATCCATTTTTTATACTGCTGGTCCTTAAACAGCTGATATGACCTCCTTAAACATCTGAAAAATCGATTCAACCCTAATCTACTCTCTTTCCAGTTTTGATCTTCTCTAAGGTAAATCCTGCTCATCTATCCTTATGCCTGAAGTGGCACCAGTTACATTTATTTGTGCTATTATGATATACTTACAAAGTATATTCTGCTTCTGGAAAACTGATCCTAAAAGGCTCTATTTTAACTGCAAAAAGAGGTCTTTGAGAGCTTATGTCAGGAAAATAAGCGGAATCAATTTTTAAGTTTTTTATGCTGGCAAGTTTGCCCCAGCCATTGCCCGAGGGTTTGGTGAAATAATCTACTCTATCCCATAACTGATGTAGATCGATTGGTAATAAGCTAGTTGAGATTGGAAATGGAATACCTCCTGCTTTCACGTCACAGGCGAAAACAATTTTATCCCCATCTTTTACCTGGATGGAATCCTTACCCTCACTTTTATCCCATGAAATCGGTAAGGTTTCTTTGGGAATTCCCCAGTTGGCATGACCGTTTTGGGTGCTCACTTCCGTGCTTACATAGATTTTGGTGATGGTCTGCTTGTTGTAGCGGGCAAATTTACCTGGTATAAGAAGTAGCTCTTTGTAAGGCCCAACAGGAGAACTATGGTAATTTACCAGTATAAGGTAGCCAAGTCCTCCTTTGAATTCTCTTTTTAAATGCTCTGGTAAATTCCCGTGAGTTTCCACCCAATTCTTTGAGAATTTGTAAATCACAAGTATTCCCTCCCCCTGCAATTCCCATGGAGCGGGGGCCTGTTTGTAAAGTTTCAGGTCAGAGCGAACGATTTGATGATTTTCAGGCATAAGGTGAAGGGCTTACACTGGTCCAGCCCCCATCGATAATCAAAGTTTGTCCAGTAATATGTCTCGCCTCGTCGGAGACCAAAAATGCAGCAGCATTTGCGATATCCTGAACCGCAGCTGGTCGGCCCAGAGGAGTGATTTTCGACCAAGTAGATTCGTAGTCAGGGTCCATCACTGTCCTATTTGTCACCGTAGCTCCTGGAGCGATGGTGTTTACTCTGATTTTGTAAGGGGCAAGTTCGAGCACCAAGTTTTTGGCTAGCATTTCTAATGCTGCTTTGCTCATGGCATAGGCAGCAAGGTTTTCATGACTCTGATGTGCTGTGACAGATGAAGTGAAAAGCAAAGCGCCTCCGTGTGCTTGATTTTTCATCACTTTGGAAGCTGCCTGTGCCAGGAAAAAGGTCCCTGCTTGATTGACACGAGTTACTTCCAGGAAGTCGGCTCTGGAGTATTCCAGAAAAGCGCCGAAAAGTGTAATACCTGAATTGGCAACTACAATATCTAAAGTCCCAAAGTTGCTTAAAGCAGTTTGCACCGTAGCATCAATGACCTTTTGAGAACTGGCATCACCAGGAATCGCAATAGCCGAAACTCCATGAATACGTGAGATGCGCTCACACGCTTCCGAGATCAAGCCTTCTTCGAGGTCATTTAGGATTAGATTGACACTTTGCGCAGCGAGTTTCTCAGCTATAGCCAGACCAATTCCCTGCCCTGCTCCAGTGATAATGGCGGTCTTCTGTGGTTTCATGATTAATGTGAATCTCGCTTTACTTCAGATCCTGAGCTACCTTGAAGGAAATCAAAATCGACTCCCTCATGCGCTTGGTTTACTTTGTCAAGGAAAAGATTGACATATCCACGCTCATAAGGCAGATTCAGTGGCTTGAATAGTGCTCTTCTCTTTTCAAATTCTTCATCCGAAATCATCAAATTCAATGTCCTCGCTGGTACATTTAGCTCAATCATATCTCCATTTTCCACAAAAGCCAATGGGCCTCCAATAGCTGATTCAGGAGAAACGTGAAGAATAACAGTTCCATATCCCGTTCCGCTCATTCTACCGTCGGAGATACGTACCATATCTTTAACACCTTTGGCAAGGAGCTTTTGTGGTAATCCCATATTACCAACTTCAGGCATTCCAGGATATCCTTTTGGTCCTACATTTTTCATGACCATCACGCAAGTTTCATCGATGTCCAATTCCGGAGTGTCAATTCTTGCCTTATAATCGTCAATATTTTCAAATACAACCGCACGACCAGTGTGAGTCAGTAAGCTTGGTGTAGCTGCTGAAGGCTTGATCACAGCACCATTTGGGCAAAGGTTGCCTTTCAGTACAGCGATACCAGAGTCTGGTTTGATAGGCTTATCGAAAGTCCCGATAAGGTTTCTATCATGGCATTGAGCTTTATTAAAATTCTCTCCGATAGGCTTGCCGTTTGCTGTGATGGCATCGAGATGTAAATGTTTTTCTATTTCTTTCATTACCGCAGGTAGACCTCCGGCATAAAATAAGTCTTCCACCCAGTGCTCTCCCGATGGCTGTACATTCGCAATCAGCGGGATCATGGAAGAGAATTTATCAAAATCAGTCAAGTCGATATCTACTCCAATTCTTTTGGCGATAGCAGTCAGGTGAAGTATAAAATTGGTAGAACCTCCTAACGCTGCATTGACCATAATGGAGTTTTCGAATGCTTTACGAGTTAGGATTTTGCTCATTTTCAAGTCTTCATTGACCATCTCTACGATTCGCATGCCTGTCATATGCGCCAGAACTTTACGTCTGGAATCAGCTGCAGGGATCGTGGCATTATCTGGTAGTGAAAGCCCTAGTGACTCGACCATGGCAGCCATTGTGGAGGCAGTTCCCATCGGTGCACATGAGCCTACCGAGCGAGACATGGCAGCCTCAACCTCTATCATATCGTCTTGGGTCATTTTACCAAGCTTGAATTCTTCTGCAAATCGCCAGATATCTGAGGTGCCGATTTTTTTTCCTCTATATCGGCCTACTAACATCGGACCACCCGAAAGAACTATCGCAGGGATATCCACGGATGCAGCTCCCATGACTAATGAAGGGGTGGTTTTGTCACAACCGCACATGAGGACTACGCCGTCCATTGGGTTTGCTCGGATACTTTCTTCCACATCCATACTTGCCAGATTTCGGAAAAGCATAGCTGTAGGTTTCATAGAGCATTCTCCTAAAGACATCACAGGGAATTCCAATGGAAATCCACCTGCCTCCCAGATTCCACGCTTTAGCGCTTCAGCTAGATCTCTAAAGTGAGCATTGCAAGGTGTGAGTTCTGACCAGGTATTGCAGATTCCAATTACGGGTTTATCTCCTTCAAAAAGATGGTGCGGAAATCCCTGGTTTTTCATCCAGGAGCGATATATAATTCCGTCTTTTCCAGTGCGTCCGTACCAATCTTGGCTCCGGAGTTTTTTCTTTGACATAATAGGTTGTTTTGGCTAATCGAGCCAGAATTTACCAAAAAATATGAGAAGGAAAGAAAGTCGCTTAGAATGAATGACAATTAATCACACAAAAGGTCGAGCACTTGTTTCAACGCCTCAATGTCTACTGTGAAATCTGATATGATGGAGTCTTTAGTATCTCCTTGATTTAAAGTGTAGTAATAGGCTAGATCAAGTGCATTTGCCAAGTTAAAGTAGCATTGTGTGATAGAATCTCCTTGATTTCGAAGCTCCACAACTTTACTTCCGTTTGGTAAAAAAATCATGTTTGTAAGTGCCGCCCCATGAAGAGAAACGAAAATTTTGGTCTCAGACATCAAGCTAATTTGCTCTTGAAGGCTGAGATTTTCCGCATAAATCACTTCAAACCGATAGTAGGTCATCAATAATTCTACATCTACTTCATTGTGAGTTTTTCTCCTTGGAGCAAATTTTCTACTTATATACACCATTCGGAAGGGTTCTACTGATGGTGTTAGACGGAGCTTATTTCTGGTGTTCTGGGCAAGCTCCTTATTAAAGTTTGGATAAGTAGCCGTCCTAGGGGTGAGTACCAAATTCTCTACCCAGAGGTTCTCATTTGATCGGTAGTAAATGGGGTTGATATTGAGTATTTCTAGACTTTGGGTGACATAGGGAAGATGCCTATAAGATTCATGTAAGATCACCCGATCAGAAATCCCAGTATCCAATCCAACCCAAAGTCTCGGTAGGCAGTCTGTTATCCAATGGAAATAATTCGCGCTCCATTCGTCTTTGATCCAAATGCCATGAGGGATCTTTTTCCATTTCTTCAAGGCGCAATGTACCACACGCTTTCCCAGTGGCAGAATTCCTAAGGGATGTATGTGCGTATGACTGGAATAAAAGCGCATGTGTGAAGGTGAGAAAACAGTGTCTTGAAGTAATGCAATATTATCAAGACGGAGTATGGGGTAAGTTTTAAAGTTTACCTCGTATGCACCTAGAAAAAGTTTTTCATCATCTATTCGAAGATTAGCAGGTGGTTTTCTTTTGACGTAGACTTCTTCGAACACGACTTAAAAATAGATGAATTTTTGAAAAAAAAGATAAATCCGGCACAGTGGCCGGATTTGATTAGGATATTCTTTCTATCTCTGCACCAAGTGCTCTCAGTCTATCATCAATGTTTTGATAGCCACGATCGATCTGCTCGATATTGTCGATGATGGAAGTGCCGCTGGCCGAAAGTGCTGCTATTAGCAATGCCACACCCGCGCGAATATCAGGAGATGTCATTCTGATTCCTCTTAGTTCTGTTTTTCTATCCAAACCGATTACGGTAGCTCTGTGCGGATCACAAAGAATGATCTGAGCACCCATTTCGATCAGTTTATCCACAAAGAATAAACGGGATTCAAACATTTTTTGGTGAACAAGTACAGTGCCTTTTGCCTGAGTAGCGGTGACCAAAATGATACTTAGCAAATCCGGTGTAAATCCTGGCCAGATCGCATCGGCAACAGTCAGGATAGAGCCGTCAATGAAAGTTTCGATTTCGTAATGTTTCTGTGCGGGAACGAAGATATCATCACCTCTGAATTCAAGTTGGATTCCCATTCTTCGAAAAGTATCAGGAATGATTCCAAGTCTAGGGATTTGACAGTCTTTGATGAGGATTTCTGATTGAGTCATGGCCGCTAGACCGATGAAAGATCCGATTTCGATCATATCCGGAAGCATCTTGTGCGTGGTGCCTCCAAGTTTTTTCACACCTTCGATAGTCAAAAGATTTGAGCCTACGCCAGATATTTTTGCACCCATACGGTTAAGCATGTCGCAAAGCTGCTGAAGGTAAGGCTCGCAAGCTGCGTTGTACACAGTCGTGGTGCCTTCTGCCATTGCAGCGGCCATCACGATATTTGCCGTTCCAGTTACTGATGCTTCATCCAGCAGCATGTAGCAACCTTTAAGATTTTTTCCATCGATGTGGAAAATCTCGTTTTTAGCGTCGTAGTTGAATTTGGCGCCTAGTTTTTGGAAACCTGTAAAGTGGGTGTCCATTCTTCTGCGACCAATTTTATCTCCTCCTGGCTTAGAAAGCTTGCCAGTTCCAAAACGTGCTAGTAAAGGGCCAAGAAGCATAACTGAGCCTCTTAGGGCTGATGCTTTTTTCAAATATTCTTCCGTTTCCATGAAGTCCAAATTGACTTCATCGGCTTGGAAAGTATAGGTCTCTGGACCTTGTTTGGTGACTTTCACCCCCATATCACTCAATAGCTCAATAAGCTTATTGACATCTACGATATTTGGGATTTTGGATATGGTGATTTTCTCCGATGTGAGGAGAACTGCGCAAAGAATCTGAAGTGCTTCGTTTTTTGCTCCCTGGGGAATTATCTCTCCTTTGAGTTTAATTCCACCATTGACCCGAAATGAACCCATTAATTTCTGCGTTTTTTGTTATGACCACCAGTGTTAGGACGACGCTTATTGCTGTGATTTTGTCGCTTATTTTTATTGTTACTGTGCTCTTCCTGAAGAGGTGGTTTGAAATCACGGTGTGTGTTGGATTCAAACAAACCATTTTCTTTAACCTTCTCTAGGTCAATATGCAGTTTGCCTTTGGATAACGTCTTGATGTCGTCCAAGATTATAGCATCGTCAAAGTTTTCTCTGTTCCAAGTGGAGTGAAAGCTTCTCATCAGTTGACCGATGAAAATAATGGCGGCTTCCTGCTCTTCGTCATCATCCAGTAGGATGGCTCCTTCGATCAGTTTTTCGATGTTTCTACCGTAGTGCTTGAATCGTACTTCTCCTTTTGGATAGCCGATTGGAAGTGGTTTTTTACCCAGTAATTCCTTCTCAGGCATCGGGAAAGGTGCGTCCACTTCCAGTTTGAAGTCCGACATGATGTACAGGTCGTCCCAAATTTTTTGGTCGTTTTCCTGCTTCACGGTAGGATTCAATTGCTTGATGATTTCAATTACAGTATATGCGCTCTGCGTGCGCTTATCACGATCTTCAATCGCCGTGATATAATCAACGAGACGTTGAATGTTTTTGCCGTATTCTTTCAAAATGAGTTTTTGTTTGTCTGGTTCAAAGTGCTCCATAATGCATCCCTATTTTGCGCTAATTAAGGTAATGAAAAAATTACCAAAAGGCAGGGGAGCAGGTGATTAGTCTATAATTCTGAGCTTCGCAAAGCTAAGTAATAATGTTTTCTCACCAAAATGCTCGAATTGAATCGTTGCTTTTCGGTTAATTCCTTCTGTTTCAATCTTTTGAACTTTTCCAAAGCCGAACTTCGGATGCTCTACTAATTCCTCTGCTTTCAAATTGTTCGTATTGGAAGGTTTGAAATCAGGGCTAGGCGTATGGATTTTCATTGCCGTAGGCATCCTGGATTCCGGCTTCTTTTTGATTCCTATATATCCAGATGATTCCGAGGTTCCTGGTAATCCTTCTCTACGGAAAGCACCTGAAAGTTCTTTTGATGCCACCCGCTTGTTCACCTTGATGCAGTCAGGAGATACTTCTTCCAGAAATCTGCTAGGCTCACAATTTAGCAATCTTCCGTATCGATATCTAGTGAGTGCATATGTGAAATAAAGTTTATCCATCGCTCTAGTCGTGGCGACATAGAATAATCTACGTTCCTCTTCCAGATCTTCCCGGCTCTGCATCATCATCTGCGAAGGGAAAAGATCCTCTTCCAAGCCTACTACGAAAACCTGCTTAAATTCCAATCCTTTTGAGGAGTGGATAGTCATCAATGTGATAGCATCAGTCGCGTCTTTGTCCCGATCATTATCAGTAAGCAGGGCAATTTCCTGAAGGAAGGACCCTAAGCTTTTGTCCTCATTTTCTTCATTATCCACATATTCTTTGATCCCGTTGAGCAATTCCTGAACGTTTTCATAGCGGTTCAGCCCTTCTATGGTTTTGTCTTCATAGAGCTCGCGCAAAAGACCACTTTGCTTCGCGATGCTACTTGCTGCTTCGAAAGCATCCTTGCGTTCCACTTCGATCTTGAAGGCTTTGATCATCGTCGCGAAATCATCCAATTGACTGGCTGCTCTGCCTCCGATGAAGCTGTGCGCATTCTGTACTACTTCCCAAAGTTGCATGTCATGGTCAAATGCTGCGATCAAAATCTTGTCCACAGAAGTATCGCCAATTCCTCGCTTAGGATAATTGACAATGCGTTTGAAAGCTTCTTCATCCACAGGATTCACAGTGAAGCGCATATAAGCCATGAGATCCTTGATTTCCTTTCTTTGGTAGAAAGAAAGTCCACCCACGATCTTATAAGTCAGGTTCAACTTACGAAGTGCTTCCTCCATCGCTCTGGATTGCGAGTTGGTTCTATACAGAATAGCGAAATCGCTGTTGTTCAATTTTTTTGTGTTTCTCTCTTCGAAAATAGTGGAGGCTACGATTCTGCCTTCTTCGCTGTCTGTACTCGCCTTGATGAGTTCGATCAGATCTCCGTCTCCATTCGAAGTCCAGACGTTTTTCTTGAGTTGTGCTTTATTTTTATCAATGATGGAATTCGCCGCATCTACGATAGTCTTGGTGGAGCGGTAGTTTTGCTCCAGTTTGACCACGAAGAGATCTGGGTAATCTTTCTCGAAATTCAGGATGTTTTGAATGTCAGCTCCACGGAATGCATAGATACTTTGCGCATCGTCACCTACCACGCAGATGTTTTGGTGAACAGCTGCAAGCTTTTTGGTGATCAGGTATTGGGAAAGATTCGTGTCCTGAAACTCGTCCACCATCACATATCGAAAGCGCTGCTGGTATTTATTCAGTACGTCGAGATGATCGCGGAATAGCACGTTGGTATTGAAAAGTAAATCATCAAAATCCATTGCGCCAGCTTTAAAAAGCCTGTCTTGATAGCGCTGGTAGATTTCACCCATTTTTGGTTTCATCGCAGCTTCATCATCGGCTTTCACATAGGGATCATCTTGGTAAACTTTCCAGGTGATGAGACGATTTTTGGCACCGGAAATTCGAGACAAAACGGCATTGGCTTTATACACTTTGTCATCCAGTCGCATTTCTTTCACAATGGTGCGGATCAGTGATTTGGAATCGTCGGAATCGTAAATGGTAAAATTGGAAGGGTAACCAATCTTCGGGGCTTCGACACGCAGGATTTTCGCAAACACAGAGTGAAACGTTCCCATCCATGTGTTTCTGGCTTCCAGACCAGCCAAGGTTTCGATCCTATGCCGCATTTCAGCCGCCGCCTTATTAGTAAAGGTCAGCGATAAAATATTGAAAGCATCTACACCTTTTTCATAAATCAGATGAGCGATGCGGTAGGTGAGCACACGGGTTTTGCCGGATCCGGCGCCAGCGATAATCATCACCGGTCCATCCGTATGTTCCACAGCCAGTCGCTGCTCTGGGTTTAAACTATCGAGGTATTCCATTGTTTATTTATATGCAAGACACTAGACTTAAGTAGTTAGTATCAAGATTTTAGATTCAAGAGCCAAGAATTTAAAATTAATGACTCAAGTGGTAAGCTATGAGAAACGGAATATTCTAATTAAAAAGATGAATTCGGTAAATCTTCCAATCCGCCACGGCGGACAAGTTCTTCCAATTTTTCAATCTTCCAATTTTTCAATTCATAATTTCCATCGCTTGTGACTCCAGAGGTAAAGATCTGGCTGAAGTCTGATGTTGTCTTCAAGCATTTCGCAAAACTTATCGGTAATGCTATGCTCTAGGTGTTCATCAAATGGTGGTTCTGCCAATTTGATCATCTCGTAGCGATAATGCCCTCTTTTGATTTTGGTCATTTTGCCATAGATGACATGTAGGTTCATCTTTTTAGAAAGAAATTCAGCTCCCTCAAAAAAGACGGCAGGTCTATTTAAGAAGTCCCTTTTATATCTTTTTTCCGAACTCGGAGGTCGCTGATCCGAGCCAAGCAATACCACTCTTGGTGATTTTGCTAAGGTAAGCATGGTCCTCCGAAAAGCCTTTTTTTCTGTAACTATTCCGCCAAAATGTGTCCGAATAGTATTAATCAGGTTGTCAAAAAAAGGATTATTTACTTTAAGATAAACCGTTTCTACAGGAGCTTGAATGGTATGATTGATTCCTATCACTCCCATTTCCCAATTGAATAAATGCCCTGAAACTAGCAACGCGGAGGTTCCTGAAGAAACCGCTTCATCGAGAAGGTCTGTATTGATCATTTGAAATCGTTTCTCAAACTCTTTCTCGGAAATGGTGAGAAGTTTTATAGTCTCAGCAAATGAATCAGTGAAATTTCGGTAGAATTTATTCCTTATGCTCTTACATTCAGCATCTGATTTCTCAGGAAAGGCAAATTTAAGATTTTCCTCGATTACATCCTTTCTGTATTTGATCCCAAATCTGGCTACTAAATACAAGATATCAGATAGCAGGTATAAAATAGAGAGCGGAAGACGTGAAATAAGTCTTATTGCAAACATGGTAATCCGGGAAATTGCTGATGAGTTATGTTAAATCGAGCCCAAAATAAGAGAATTCAACTGAATTCTTCCCGGAATCCTACATTGGATTTACTTCTGACTTTTCATACCAGTAGAAATGCCTATGCATATACTGTGAAAGCTAGTGACGTCTGATATTAAATTTTCCATCTTTTGTGGCTCCAGAGATAGAGGTCAGGTTGCATTCGTATGTTTTTTTCCAGTCTTTTAGCAAACTCATCTGTAACGCTATGAGCAGCATGATCTTCGTAGGGAGGTCGGGCAAGTTCGGTGAATTCGAAGCGGTAATGACCTCGCTTTATTTTGGTCATTTGGCCGTAAAAAACAGGGAGATTCATTTTTTTGGACAGGACTTCTCCACCTTCAAAAAACAACGCAGGTCTATTCATAAACTCCCGTGTGTAGCGACTGTCCGACACAGGAGGTCTTTGATCCGCAGCCAAATGAACGATTCTTGGTGTGTTTCTCATCGTAATCATGCTACGTCTGAAGGCACTTTTCTCAGTCATGATCCCGCCAAAATGAGTTCTAATTGCCAGCATCAGCTTGTTGAAGAAAGGATTATTGAGTTTTAGGAATACCGTCTCAGCAGTCACTTGGGTATTTAGTGCAACTCCGAGGATTGCCATCTCCCAATTGAAAACATGGCCAGCCATCATCAGGGAGCTTTTACCATTTTTGACTGGATTGTCGACTAAATGCTGATTGACCACTTGAAATCGTTGCCTGAGTTCCTCTTCAGAAATCGTCAGCATTTTGATGGTCTCTGCGAAGAAAGCATCTGTGAAGTTTCGGTAAAACTTATTTCGAATTTGCTTTCTCTCTGCAGGAGTTTTCTCAGGAAAAGCATAAAGCAGGTTCTCATCGATTACTTTTTTTCTGTACCTAATCACATAGCACGCTAATAAATAGAGTATGTCAGAAAAAATGTAAAGTACTGATAAGGGAAGACTGGAGAGGATTTTAAGTGCAAACATCTCTTGAGTAAAGTAATCTAGTTGGTTTTTTTAAGAAGGTTTAGAACGCATTGTAAATCGGTTGCGTTCGAATTATTCTCATTTTCTAGTTATAAATTGACCCAATCATTACTTTTGGAGCTTATGTCGGAAGTTCAGCGCAGAAAATATTCTCAGGAAGAGAAAAATGCCATCTTCGATGGGGAGTTTATGCCACACATAGACTCAATGTACAATTTTGGCTACAGGCTCACCTTCGATGAAGATGATGCCAAAGATCTTGTGCAGGATACTTACCTGAAGGCCTATCGGTTTATCAACTCATTTGAGCAAGGCACGAATGCCAAAGCCTGGCTTTTCAGAATTCTGAAAAACAGCTTTATCAATGAGTACAGGAAGAAATCCAAGCAGCCCACGAAGGTAGATTATCAGGAAGTTGAAACTTATTACAACTCGGATGACGTTCACTACCAAAGTACTAGTGATCTCAGGGCTGAATCCGTTAAGGATATGCTCGGTGACGAGATCTCAAATGCACTCAATAGCTTGGCAGTGGACTTTCGTACAGTGATTATCTTGTGCGACTTGGAGGGATTCACCTATGAGGAGATGGCCAAGATACTGGATATCCCTATCGGGACAGTAAGATCCAGATTGCACCGCGCAAGAAATCTTTTGAAAGAGAAGCTTCAAGGATATGCCCAAAATATGGGCTATAATACGGATAACACGGACGAAGAAGAGGATTAATTTAGAATAATTACCCATGGAAATGAATGAAAACCCATCTGGAGATCGAAAGACACAATGCAGCGACGAGAGCAAATGCTTTGAGCTGCTAGAAAGTATTTTGGACGGAGAACTACAAGATTCTGGCAAAGAAGTCTTGAAGGAAAAACTAGCCAAGTGCCAACCGTGTTTTGAACATTACCACTTGGAACAAGCTATCCGAGATGTATTGAAAACAAAATGCACCAAACACGCTGTACCTACTGAATTGGCTGATTGTATCCGCCAGAAGATTCAGGATATTAAATAGTCATGACACAAGGTAAGGCCATTATTTTTTCTGCCCCATCGGGATCAGGCAAGACTTCTTTAGTGAAGCATTTGATCCAAAACATCCCAAATCTGGGGTTTTCTATTTCTGCCTGTACACGTGACAAGCGGGGGAGACATGAGGTTCATGGCAAAGACTACTACTTCCTTTCTCAGGAAGAATTCATTAAAAAAATAGACGAGGACGCATTTATAGAGTGGGAAGAAGTCTATGCCGGTAACTTCTACGGTACACTTAAAGAAGAAATCCAACGTATCTGGGATTCCGGAAAGGCTGTAATTTTCGACGTAGATGTGAAAGGTGGATTAGCCTTGAAAAAATACTTTGGAGAGCAGGCTTTGGCGATCTATGTGAAAGTACCGAGCTTGGAAGTGCTGGCAGCACGACTAAATGACCGAGGCACAGAATCCGAAGAGTCACTTTCCCGTCGCTTATTCAAAGCAGAGTTTGAATCTAAGTTTGAGCCACAGTTTGACGTCACGGTAGTCAATGACGAATTCTCAAAGTCCTCTGCAGAAGCTGAGTATTTGGTCAGCGAATTTTTAGCGCGATAGATTTTGAAAATCGGTCTATACTTCGGTTCCTTTAATCCCATACATATTGGTCATCTGATCATCGCTGACACGCTGCATGACCGTACTGATTTAGATCAGGTTTGGTTTGTGGTGAGTCCGCAGAATCCACTTAAAAAACGCCAGTCTTTGATTCATGAGTTTGATAGACTGCGAATGGTGGAGTTGGCGATCGAGGACAATTATCAGTTCAAGGCTTCAGATGTGGAGTTCTCCATGCCCAAGCCAAGCTATACGATCGATACACTCGCTTACCTCACCGACCAATACCCACAGCATCAGTTTTGCTTATTTTTAGGTTCGGATAACCTGACTCAGCTGAAGCGCTGGAAGAACTACCAGACGATTCTGGACAACTATGAAATCTTCGTCTATCCCAGACCGGGCGATGCGACCACTTTTGAGCATCCGAATATCAAGCTGATCGACGCACCACTTTTAGATATCTCAGCAACTTTTATCCGCAAATCTATTCTTGCCGGTAAGTCTGTCAAATACCTACTTCCTGATGGGGTAGCAGACTATATCCGGGATAAGAAGTTGTATTTGGAATGATGTATATCGGTGTTGAAAATCGCAGGTAATCCATCGACTGTTGTCGGCCAGGTTATTTCTCTGGCTGTACAGACTCGTACTTGAAATTAATGATTCTCATTTTATGCCTGAATATTTCCAAATCTCAGCTGATGCGCTGTTTTTCACGACCAAAATTTTATCATCACCTAACTTGCTGAATGCACGAACGTCTCCCTCTAACCTCAATCCATGCTGAGCATTTGGCCAAAAAGTAAACGTTCCATCACCTTTTCCAAGCATGATTTCTCCAAAACTCGCATCATATTTTCCTGTTTCCGGTTTGGATTGGGCTAGGTTTCCTCCAAGGATAAGATCCTGAATTCCATCTCCGTTCAAATCCAAAATCTGAATCGCAAAAATCCAGGATTTCTGAGCCATTATTGGAAGTGGCTTCCATTCGAATTTTCCATTTCCCTCATTCAAAAGGACTCCGGACTGGAATTGGTTGACTTCTTGAATGATGGATTTGGCAATAATATCAGCAGGAAAAATATCCTCAAGAGTCTGATTATTGTAATTGCTGTATCTCATGTACTTTTTCTTAATGCTCGGAATCTGTCTTTCGAGTTCGTGCTTCAGCGTGTAAGGGATATGAACTGTTCCTTCCTGCCGCGTGAAAATATGCTCTATAGCACCGTTTTGGTCAAAATCATTCAAGTACATTTTGACAGGATTTGCCTGGGAAGCTTTGAATCTAGTATTCAAGCCATGATTTCCCAGGACCAAATCAGGCAATCCATTTCCATCAAAATCTCCAATTTCAACAGTTCGGTACCAACCCTTAAGATTTTCCAATTCAGGCATTGCAACTTTTTCAAGTTTTCCGCCTGTATTTTTTAAGAAAATCGGTGCTGTCCACTCGCCAACAAGGACCAAATCCTGCTTCCCATCCCCATCATAGTCAACCACTTTTCCATCGGTGATCATCCCGATCTCTTTTAGACTTGGCGCCAGCGCCGCAGTTTGGTCAGAGAAATTGCCTTTTCCATCATTGATAAAAATGCTACTGTTCGCTGCTGCCCCATAAACGAACGGAACCAATCTGCCACCGATAAATAAATCTGGGGCGCCATCTTCATTCAAATCAATGACCTGCACAACCGAGCTACTACCTACATTAACCGCAAAATCCATTTGTTCGGTGGCAGTAAAATTCCCTTTGCCATCATTCAGGTAGAGGCGATCAATGAGATCAAGAGATCCTAAACCGGATTCATTGCCTCCAGAGCAGACGAATAAATCCTGAAATCCGTCACCGTTAGCATCGAAGAAGGTAGCATCTGTATCTTCAGAAAAAGCATCCTTGTTGAATGCTTCTTGTTTTGAAACTTGAAAATTGCCATTTGGCTTTTGGAAATAGATTTTCCCAGGATATCCTTTGGCTCCGCCAAAAAATAAATCCTCTAACCCGTCGCCGTTCAAATCTGCTTTTGCAAAAGCTGGACCTTCTGTTGAAAACATGTGATAGGTCAATCGATCCCTATCAAAATCCACGGCACTATTTTCCAAATGGGTGAAATCCAGTGAGACAGGGTTTTCTTTCTGAAAGAAAGATGATTCAGGTTTGACAAAGAAACTTTCGCCTTCAGGCAAAGTTCCAGCTGCTACCCATTTTAATGTCAATAATTGATTTGTTGGTTGATTTTTCAGTTCTGTAAAACTTCCATCAGGCCATAGTACCCGAATGAGATCTACGGCCTTTTTTTCTCCTAATCCAAGCGTAAGTTTAGGATCTACGGAAGATTGAAAACCACGATTTGGCATTTGTTCCAGGTAGTAGATTTCTTCACCTGCTTTTACCTGAATTTGGGTTCCGATTGCGGCCGTATTTTTTCCTTTTCCTATTAAATTAAATTGCAGGAAATGATTTTCCGGATAAAATGTCTTTCCTGCATTTTTGAAAATCTGGGCTGGACTGTTCACGTTATTCACCACGAGATCCAGCGTGCCGTCATTATTCAAGTCACCATAAGCGGAACCGTTTGAATGGATTGGTTCGCTTAATCCCCATTCCTGAGTAATATTTTCAAACCTCAGATCTCCAAGATTTCGGAAAGCAAAGTTTGAAATAGGATTGATAGGTATAGGATCAGTAAGAGCTTTGTAGTCTACGCCTTCCTGAGAGATGATTTTAATTTTAGTTTCCTCATCGTAGATGAAATTGAGGTAATCCAGATCCGTTATATCCTGATAAATCCCATTGGCTACGAATAGGTCGCGCTTGCCATCATTATCCATGTCAAAAATCAAGGCTCCCCAGCTCCAGTCTGTGGCTTCCACATTCGCCAGGCGTCCCATTTCGCTAAATGTTCCATCTCCATTGTTGATATGGAGCATGTTTCGGGATAATTGGTAATGATAGCCGTGAGTTTTATTGAACTGGTATTTGTCCCAGCTTTCGAAAGTTGTGACTTGTTTCAAACGAGTTTGAGATTCAGGAATCATATCCGTTACGAAAATATCCAGCAATCCGTCTCCATTGATGTCAGCGATGTCGGCTCCCATTGAGGCCGCTGAAATGGATCTCATGGATTTTTCCAGAGATTCAGTGAAAGTTCCGTCCTGATTGTTGATATAGAGGTAGTCTCTTTCAAAAAAATCATTGGAAATGAAAATGTCAGGCCAGGTATCCTGATTCACGTCTCCAATCGTGATACCTAATCCAAAACCTATGATAGAGCCATAAATCCCAGCTTCTTCACTAACGTCGATAAATTTACCATTTTCATTTTTGAACAGTTTGTCTCCTCCAACGGGGTCACGTTTAGGTCGTTCATTTTGCATTTTATTAAAGCTTCCAATTGCTTGGTAGCTATTGTTCAGAAGATAAACATCGAGATCTCCATCTTTGTCGTAGTCAAAAAATACAGCATGAGTGGAGAAGCCTTGGTCGGCTAATCCGTATTCTTCCGCCTGCTCTTTGAAAGACCCATCTCCATTATTGATGAATAACTCGTTTTTCTTATTGTCACCCGCAATGTCCCCGGAATTACAGACATAAATATCCAGGAATCCATCACCGTTTATATCTGCCATAGCCACTCCAGTACTCCAGGCACTTTTTCCAGCCACTCCAGCTTTGTCTGTTACATTTTCAAATTTGAAATCGCCTTTGTTTAGGTAGAGTTTGTTTGGGCCAAGATTGGCAGTGAAATAGATGTCTAGAAGTCCGTCATTGTTCACATCACCCAGTGCTACGCCACCACCGTTGTAGTAATTACGGTATGTGAAAATGTTGAATTTCTCGTCGAATGAAAGTTCATTAACAAAGTCAACGCCTGAATCTTTTGGAGCGATTTGTTCAAACAAAACAGGAGTTTCTACTTTCTTCTGACAAGAAATTGATACCGCTAAAAGTAAAAGGATTAGTAATTTATTTTTCATTAGAGATGTTCTTCTTTCAGCTTTCATATTTTCAGCCTTTCCGGAGGATAATTCTCCAGACTTTAATTTTTCATCTTCTGACATAGAGGAAACTGATTGGATTAAAGTAAGCAGAAAGTTATTGAATCTTAAATACAAGAGGCTTTTCATTATTTCTCAATGTGAGAATGTGAGGTTGTTTTTCGATTTGTATAGAGAGGATACTTCTGATTTCACCTGGGACAAACAGTCCGCTTTGTTCTGGAAGAAGTGATTTCCATTGGTTTTTTTCACTTGGTTTCAGTACCCATCCATAGCTTCCCATTTGTCCTCCTAGTTCGGGTTTAATGCGACTTTGATTTCCTCCAAAGAGTAGAGTTGCAGCACCTGATTCGGAAGGAAGCGCATAAATTGCAAAGATCGGAGAGGCTTGAATTTCATTTGGTAACGGGCTTTTAGATAGCTTCCCATTTCCTTCATTTATCCAAAGTGAAGTCTCCAGTATATCAGCCTGCAGAATCAGTGATTTTGACATAACTGACTCAGGAAATAATTCCTCTAAGGACTTGTTTTGATAGGAGGAATAGGTCAACAATTGCTTTCGCAAGGAGGGGATTTGCTTAACCAGACTGGTTTTAAGTACCCATGGAATGGAGCTTGTTCCGTCATATGAAACCAGGATGTCATCCAAAGTGCCATTTTGATCAAAGTCATTGATGAGCATTCTGAGTTTGGTTTTTTCAGATGATTTTAGTCTTGAATTCAATCCCCAATTTCCTGCTAGTATATCTGGTTTACCATCACCATTTATATCTTCAACCAAAAGACAATTCCAAAGCCCTTTAGTTTCAGTGAACCCGAATTCGGCTGTTTTTTCGATAATTTCATCTTTCGAAAGGGTGAAAATCCGAATTGACACCCATTCACCAGCTACGATAAGTTCTTGTTTCCCATCCGCGTCCAAATCAGCAATCGCTCCAGAAGTGAGCATGCCCAGTGACTGAATTGCTTCCCCAAATTTTGAAGAAATATTCAGAAAGTTACCCTTACCATCATTTTCCCAAACTTGAATACCAGTTGGGATACCATAGGCAAACGGAATGCTTCTGGATCCGATAATTAAATCTTGGTCACCATCCTGATCGAGGTCAGTGCTGAGAATAAAGGACGTTGGCAGAGAAGAGAAAATCTGATCACTTTTTACAAAATTGCCTTTGCCGTCATTCAGATAGAGTCTGTCTTGATAAAGTGGTGAATTGGCACCGTACTCAATACTCCCGCTTCCTACCAGTACATCCGGTGCATTGTCTCCATTGGCATCAAAAAAGTACGCAATCACGTCTTCTGCCAGGCTATCTTTTTGGAACAGCGCTGCTTGAGAGTTTCTGAATTTTCCTCCGTTTTCCTGAATCAAGAGACTTGATGATTGGCCTCGGGCTCCTGGGATAAACAAGTCCTCCAAACCATCTTGGTTGACGTCTGCTTTTGCCGATTTTGGGCCTTCATTAGTGATCATCCAGAACCGAAGTCGGTCTCTATCAAAATCAACGAATTCACTTTCGCGATGGGTAAAGGGAATTTCCTTGTCAGAAAGAGTAAAAAGTATTTTAGTAGTTGTAGCATTTTCATCTAAAACAACTGCATCTATCTGGCTAGGATTCAAGATTTGGTTTACCGCTATATTTTTGAGTAAGCTAGTTTTTCCATTTGGCCATTGGATTTTAACGGAGTCCAGTTTTGTGATTTTTCCTAATCCGAAATGTAATCTCGGATCTACTGAAGACATGTAGCCTTTTACAGGCTGAAACTCTTGATAAAAGGTATTTGCGTCTGCAAAGCAAGTCACCTGAGCTCCAAATGCGTCCCCTAAATCAAATTGAAGATAATTTCCGGATCCATTTTCACGGGTTGTGTTTTTATAGATAAAGGCACGCTCATTCAGGTTATTTACCACCAAATCCAAGTCGCCGTCATTATCAAGGTCTCCATAGGCAGAACCTGTGCTGAAGGTGAGCTGATCCAAGCCTTGTGTCGCTGCCTGATTTTCAAACTGCCAATTCCCCAAATTCTTGAACCAGTAGTTCTGCTGAGGAATAGAAGGGAATGCATCGATCATTTTGGTGAGGAGAATTGAGTCCGCTCTGAAGCCTTCCACTTTCTTCTGGTTATTCACATAAAAGTCGACGAAGTCAAAATCTGTCAAATCCTTCACTATACCATTTGCGACAAAAACATCTTTCCATCCGTCATTGTCTGCATCAAAAATCAAGGCACCCCAACTCCAGTCAGTTGCATCCATTCCTGTTTGGCGGGACATTTCAGCGAAAACCGGCTCCTTGGTTCCTGGCTTGAAACCCAGATTTCTTTGAAGTGTATTTCGTGTGAATTGGTGGTGATATCCGGCTTTTACATTTGTTTGATACTTGTCCCACTCTTCGAAAGGAGTTTTGGTTTTCACCCTGGCCATGTCTGCCGGAAGCATTTCAGTTACAAAAATGTCCGGACGTGTGTCATTGTCCAGATCGGCTATGTCGGCCCCCATGGAACCCATGCTTATTTCGTTCAGTGTTTCAGGTAAAACTTCAGAGAAAGTGCCATCCTGATTGTTCAGATAGAGATAGTCACGCTCAAAAAAGTCATTCGAAACGTAAAGATCTGGCCAGGTATCCTGATTGAGATCTGCAACAGTCACGCCCAAACCATAGCCTATAGCACTACCATAGATCCCAGCGGATTCACTCACATCTGTGAAAATTGTACTGTCATTTCGAAATAGTTTATTTCCACCATCTGGATCACGAGTTTCACGTTGGCCTTCGCGAAGGTCAAATATGCCAACCGAGCGCCCTGAATTAGCCAAGAGATAAAGATCTAGATCTCCGTCTTTGTCAAAATCTAAAAAAACGGCATGCTGAGACAGCTTTTCTTCGGCCAACCCATATTCTTTGGATCGTTCTGAAAAAGTAAGGTCTCCCTTATTAATGAAGAGTTCATTATGACGCTTTTCTCCGCCTTTGGGACCAGATTTACTGACATAAATATCGAGCAAACCATCTCCATTGATGTCTGCCATACTTACTCCTGTGGACCAATAGCCAGTAGATTCTAGTCCAGCGGATTGAGTAATATCTTTGAATTTCAGGTTTCCGAGATTGAGATATAATCGGTTGGAAGTTTGGTTGCCTGCGAAAAAAATGTCTAATAACCCATCGTTGTTGATATCCCCGAGTGCCACTCCGGCTCCATTATAAAAGTTTCTAAATGTGTAAGGGTTGATTTTTTCGGAATAAGCGAGGTCATTCCGGAAGTCGACTCCTGTCAGATCCTCCGAGAGAAGTTCGAACAGAGATTCAGAAATCTTCTCTTCCTTCTGACAGGAAGAAAATAAAAGAACTATTGGCAGGATGTACTTCCTGATATTCATCAATGATTTTAGAAATTATTTGTGGGTACTATTGTTAACCTAGGTTTTGCTTCAAGTTAGGGTTAGCATTGATTTGTTGCAATGGAATAGGAAATAAAACTTTGAAAGGCCGTGAAGCTACTTTTTGCCACCATTTCTGATTTCTTTTTTCAAAGCGGATTTTGTCAGTTCTTCTAGTATCTACTTCAGCCATTTCACAACTCCTATTTGAAGGTCAAGTGACTTAAATTTCTAAGGTTTTGCTCAGAAATGCTCCATCATTTCACTTGGTAAACTTCCAGTTCACCATCGTTTTTCACGAACAAGACCCATTTCTGATTACCTACTTCCATCACTTTGATATGGCGAATATCTCCTCTGATTGAAAGTCCAGAATCGGTCATGGGAAGAAAATTCCCGGATCCATCTCCCTTTAATACCAATCCCTGACTTCCTAGAAATGCACCAAAATAGGGAGAAACCTGCGTTTTATTTCCTCCGAGTATGAGATCGAAATTTCCATCCCCGTCCAAGTCATCTATGGCAATGGCTTCCAGAGAGGAAAAATCAGCCTGTATGGGCAAGTTTTTCTGTAAAAAACCATTTCCGTTCTGATTGATCAAGACCAGAGACTGCAATTGATGTACCTCATAAAGTGCAGCCTCTTCCAGGCTTAAGTTTTTAAATAACTCATCAATAGTTTTTCCGGCAAAGTCCCTGTGGTTAAGAAGTCCCTTTTTCATCATTGGAATCTGCTTGACCAATTCATCTCTTGTCGCGACAGGGAAATAGTTGCCTTCTATGGAATAGGCAAGTATCTGCTCCAGACTTCCATTTGCATCAAAATCCTTAACATACATTTTCAGGGGAAATTCTTCTGTGGCTTTCAACCTGCTGTTCAATCCCAGATTTCCCGCTACCAGATCTGGGAATCCATCTCCATTTAGATCCTCCACTGCCAGGGAATTCCACCAGCCAGAAGTTTTTACCAGACCCATTTTTTCTGTTTCGTTAACTAGGCGCCCCTTTCTGTTCATAAAAACAGTTATAGGCATCCAATCCCCCACGATGACTAAATCCAGCTTGCCGTCCTGATCCAAATCCACCCATGCGGCATCAGTGGCCATCCCGATAAATCCCAACTCAGGTGCAATCCTTGCAGTTATATCTTCGAACTCATTTCCTCCTTTATTTCTTAAAATGTAACTCCGCGGGATCAGCCCGTATTTCCCAGTGACGTTCCTGCCTGCAATAACTAAATCTTGTAAACCGTCGCCGTCAATATCGGCGGGCCGCACGACAGAGACTTGAATGTCCGCATCAATGGATAGCTGCTGTTTTTTTGAAAAACCGGCAGTCCCGTCATTTGAAAAGAGGGTATTGTTTCCTTCTCTCTGGATATCTGGCGTTTCTCCTCCTTTGAACACCAAAAGGTCTGGCTTTTCTTTTTGTTCATTTGCCAAAAAAATGGCAAAGACTTCATCCTGACCCAATTCTTCTTTTCCAATTAAAAGGGATGAATTCTTGAACTTCCCATTTTTGGTTTGGACAAAAAGAGCTCCCTTTTGACCTTTTGCTCCCCCAAGATAAATATCCATGTACCCATCTGCATTCGCATCGCCAACAGCCATGGCAGGTCCGCTATGGGAAAGCTTGAAAGGAATTAAGGGTTGATGATTGAAATCATTATACTCATCTTCCAAATGGAAAAATTCCAGCCCTGTGATTTCAGAAGGAAGTTTTTTCAAAAGTAGAGTTCTCTTAGTTTCAATTGGGAGGGTAGGGGTCTGTGCGTCGGTTTCCTTCAAAACCAATCTACTGTTCACTTCCACCATCTTCAAGGTTTGGCTTCCACCTCTTGGCCAGATCACTTTCAGGGAATCCAAAAATTGTATATCACCCAGTCCCAAATGGATCTCTGGAGCTACGGATGACTGAAACCCCCTGGCGGTATAATTTTCCTGAACAAGAGTACCGTTTTTGCCAAAAGCTTCAATACGCGCTCCAATGCCAAATTTATTGTTTCCGGTACCCTCAAACCGGACATTTAAAAATGAGGTTGTATCCTTTCCGGATATCTTGTTGAGTTGATTTTCAAAAACACTAGCCTGAGTATTCAGGTTATTTACCACCAGATCAAGGTCCCCGTCATTATCTAGGTCGGCGTAGACAGCTCCATTGGAAGCAGTCGCCTTGGAAAAACCCCAGTCCGCACCCATGTCCTGAAAGGAAAGATTTCCGATGTTTTTGTAGATGTAATTTGACACCTCCCCGGCTGGCATTTTTTTGGCCAAATCCAGATTGCTGATTTCCGGCTTTTTCACCATGCCTTCCTCCAGTTCAGGATTGGTTATGAAGTTGATATAATCCATGTCGTTGGGGCGCCTCAAAATACCGTTGGAGATAAAAAGGTCTTTCAATCCATCGTTGTCAAAATCGGCAAACAAGGGAGCCCAACTCCAATCGGTGGCAGAAATACCAGCCAGTTGTGCTATTTCAGAAAAAGTCCCATTTCCGTTATTCAGCTGCAGGGTATTTCTGCTTACTTGCCGACCATATCCAAAATTCAGTTTCAGTCGGTAGATTTCATAGCTGTCCTCTCCCGCAGAGCGTTTTTGTGTGATCTCATCCTCCGGAAGCATATCAAGACTTAAGATATCTATCCAGCCATCGTTGTTGATATCCGCCAAATCATTGCCCATAGAAAACCGGCTGGAATGCGTGATGCTCTCTGAACCAGATTCCTTAAAGGAACCATTTCCCAAATTCAAATAGATGTAATCATTTTCATTAAAATCGTTGGAAACATAGATGTCAGGCCAACCATCTTTATTGATATCCGAAATTCCAACGCCCAAGCCATAGCCGATTTGGGAGGAAAATATTCCGGCTTCATTGGTGACTGGGGTGAATTTTTTTTCATCCTTGTCTGCGTTGTTGCGGTAAAGGCGATCTCCTGACGGACCACTGTCTATGTATCTCAAAGATGCCCTGCCATAACTGTTGGCTGTATGCACCGCGTGATTGAGTAGATACATATCCAAATCTCCATCCAGATCGTAGTCAAAGAATGCTGCCTGTGTACTGAATCCTTGGAAATCAAGTCCAAACTCCGCAGCGTTTTCGGTAAAGGTCAGGTCTCCATTATTGAGATAAAGCTCATTTTTACCTTTTACTCCTTTCCAGTCTCCCAGTCTGCAGATATAGATATCCAAAAGACCGTCTCCATTGATATCTGCCATGCTCACTCCTGTTTTCCAGGCTCCGGCAGAAGCTAGGCCGCTCTGTGCAGTAATATCCTCAAAAACCAGATTTCCTTTATTCAAAAAAAGCTTATTAGGAAGCTGGTTGGCAGAAAAATATAAATCCAGAAGCCCGTCATTATTGACATCTCCTACGGCTATTCCCCCACCATTGTAAAAATACAGGTATTCAATGATGTTGAATTCCTCCGTCTCTGTCAGTTGGTTGGTGAAATCAATCCCTGTTATATTGGAATCCAACTCTAGAAATAAATATTCTGACCCGGAATTACCCTGTTCTCTACAGGAAGAAAAAATTAAAAAGGAAAAGATAAGGGCCAAAAGACAGGCATTCTTCATCAGGAATCAATGTTTAGAATTTAACCAATCAATTTGAGGGTTCATAGTTGGATGATTTGGTTTTCTCGAATTCCTCCCTCAGCCTTTTCTCTACTTTCAGATCTGTGAACACGGCCTGAACATATTGTTCATCCCGGATAAACAAATTGATTCTTCTTTTCTTGTCAATTTTGTAGTATACCTTACCCTGGTCTGGATGATTAATCAATGTGAAATCATCCCCATACCAAATTTTATATTTATCCAAAACCTTTTCCAGCAGGCTGTCTGCCCAGTATTGCTTGTTCCAGGGAGCCCAGGCAATATATGAATAGGTCACAGGCATTTCAAACACTTTGTTTTCAATAAATGTGGGGAAAAAACGCATGCTAACTTCACTGTCAAATTCATCAGTCATCCTATGTTCCACGTTGGTATTTCCTCCAGATCCCTGAGTGATAAGCTCCTGCTTATTCAACTCTGTACAGAGCTCAAAAAAATCCTGTTGCCCCATTCCCAGATACATTCCCAAAAATAGACTGTCAGATGAGTTATAGTCTTCATCTACGCCAATGCCCGGAGAACTACAGCCTTGTCCTAGGACCAAAAGAATAAAAAAAGGTAAAATCAGATTTTTAATATACATGCGGTTGGCGATATAAGAATAGAAATAAAGGGTACGCAGAATGTCAAGCCCGGGGTAATTGGAGTAAAATCCCAAAGCTGACGGCTAAAGTTGAAGCTAATGAAAAGAAAGAAGACAAAAAAAAGCAAGCTGAGTAAACTTTCAGCCTGCTTTTTTCTTTGCATCTATCCCCTGTTAATTATAACCTGGATTTTGCTGCAGCTTAGGGTTTGCCAAAAGCTGAGGCTGTGGGATAGGGAACAGCTCCAGAAAACTTCCTGCGCTGTGTACCTTCTTAGGACGTTTCATCCCCTCAAAAGGCCACCATGCCTCTCCGTATTTCTTGAATCGGATCAAATCCTGTCTTCTCGTCATTTCCACAAACATCTCCCTGCCTCGCTCTGCAAGTAGATTTTCATTGGTGAGGGTAGTGAATGGATCGAGATTTCCTGCTCTGCCCCTGATCTGGTTGACCAAAGCCAATGCTTGGGTAGTTTCTCCTAATCTGAATTTTGCTTCTGCTAAACTTAGAATGGCATCAGAAAGCCGGAATACTACAAAGTCATTGCTCATGTTATTGGTGCCACCAACTTCATACTCATACTTACCTATCCGTGCACCTGCCTGACGCAATCCTTGTGGCCATATTTCATTCAAAAATGGCATGAAAGTAATAGGCTCTCCGTTCGGGTCTCCATTTTGGCCGGTTGGATCCGTAGGTTCTACTCCCGGGTCTTCCAGAGGAGCACCATTTGATCTTTTTTGAGGACCTACCAAGAAATTACCTAACCTGCCGTCAATGGTTCCTGTGGAAGGCTGTAATGCTAAACCTTTCCATACAGGGCCCTGAACGCCGGGGTTCTTTACCGGATCCACATAAGAATTATAAAATTCTTCTACCGTTTGGTATCCATTCCATGGCTGCTGGGTAAGGTTGAAGGTGGACTGACTGGCAATGTGAAGAGTCATCATCACCCAGTTAAATCCTCCTGCAAACACCTTATCATAAGGATAAACAAAGATGTTTTCTGTAGAATTTGAGTTGTTGATGATAAAATTGTCACCGTAAGTAGGCATTAAACTATAAGGTCCTGTATTGATAATTTCCTCGGCATCCTTTGCTGCAAGAGCCCATTGGGCTGTTCCTGTATAGGTCTCAGCATTCAGATATAACTTCATCCTTATCATCAGCGCACTCCATTTGGTCATTCTGCCATAGGTGGTTCCGTCCTTGGCGTCAGGAAGTAAGGGAATGATTTCATTGAGCTCGCTAAGGATGAAATTGTAAGCCTCCACCCGGTTTTTGGTATCCGGAGCCTCAGTGATTGTAAAATCCGTTACGATTGGGATATTCCCGAAAGCATCCATAGCCCAGTAATAATACAAAGCTCTTAGGGCCCGCAATTCAGCGATATAGGCTTCAGAATTCGGATTATCCAGATTTTGAAAGGAAAATATCAATCGGTTACAGGTATTGATGCCCCCATAAAGGAAATTCCAGGAATTTTGGAAGAAGGGATTGTCAGGCAGGAATTCATGCTGATGTAGCTGCAATAATACCCCCCCGTCAAACCAGTCACCGCCCTTGGTGGAAATCACCAGTTCGTCCGATGCTAGTTCATTTATAGACCAGAGCCCTGAGTGGTTGCCCAGGCCTCCGAGTGAACTATAGGCCTGTCCCAATGCGGAGATGAATTCTTCGTCGGTTTTGAAAAAGTTCTCGGCTGTCACCGCGCTGTACACTTCTTCTTCCAAATCAACGCAGGAAGAAATGACAAAACACATTCCTAAGCCAATCAAGAAGGATCTTATGTTGATTAATTTTTTCATGATATCTTATTTTTTAGCTTAGAAAGTTAAATTTAGACCGAAAGTAGTGACCGTAGTAGTGAAATACGTTGCTCTACGCTCTATGCCTGGAGCTAGCGGATCACCACCCGCCTCCGAATCTCCATACCTTACCTCAGGATCAACTCCTGTATAACCAGTTAACATGAACGGGTTTTGGACAGAGATGAAAGTTCTAATTCTTCCAACTGCTTTTCCAGGACTCATTTTAAAGTTGTATCCTATAGTGGCATTGTCAAGGACTACGAAATCCGCTTTTTCGACGTGGCTGCTGTTATATTCAGCCTTGGTGATACTTGGATCATAGTATTTGGTGTTTACAATGTTATAATTTTGGACAGTGGTACCTTCTGTATTCTCATAGAAACCTCTGTAGCTGTTGATAAGATAATGACCAAATGATCCTCTGAAGAAGAAATTCATGTCCCAGTTTTTGTATTTGAAGCTGTTATTGAAGCCAAAATTTAAAGTAGGATAGGCAGTACCCAATTGGGCACGGTCATCATTACAGTTGCAATAAACTGGATTGCCGTTGGCATCTAATGCTGTTCCATTAATGACCTTCATCCTTGGGCTTCCGTTTTCATTGATTCCATCGAGTACCGGCCCCCAGATCTGTCCCAAAGGACCATTTTCTTGGATTCGGATCAATTGAGTCAGGTTTTGACCAGGTGAACCAAAGTTGGAACGATAGTTAACTTCTCCAAAACTCAAATCTCCGGCGGACAAGCTTCTAAGCTTAGTTTTTAAGGTTGAGAAGTTGACACCGGTAGTCCATCTGAAATCAGATTTTTGGATGGCTTTGTAATTCAACATGACCTCAAGACCCGAATTAGACATTTCACCGATGTTCAATTGGGTGGTAGGGAAAAGATTTGGTGGAACAGGAACATTTATCGGTAAGATCATACCTGTTGTGACTCTGGTGTAGTAGTCGATCGCACCATCCAGTTTGTTGTTGAGGATGACAAAGTCCAAACCAACGTTATATTCATCCTTTGTTTCCCATGCCAAGTCTGGGTTAGCATTGGATACTGGGCCGTAGGATGGCACGAATTGTCCGTTGTAAAAGAAGTTGCCCTGACGACCAAATCTTAGTAGTGACAAATAGGATTCTCCAGGTTGTGTACCTGTTCTACCATAACTGGCCCTAAATTTCATAGCAGTTACACCTGCCATATCGATCAAATTGGCAATGTTTACGCCCGCGCTAATCGCTGGGAACAATCCCCATTTGTTATTGGCTCCAAATCTAGATGACCCCTCATATCGTGCACTGAGAGATAAAAGGTAAGTGTCTTCCAAGTTGAAGTTGGCACGTCCAAAGAATGCCACTAACCTGTTTGAATTGGCATAACTTGAAACTGATGCCAAACCATTGGCCAAGTCAAGTGCTGCACTAATATTATCATACGTAAATGCATCTGTCAGGAAATTCCCTGCTTGCGTATAACTGCCTCTATTGAAAAACTCCTGAAAGGAATAACCTGCCAAGAAAGCCATTCCAACTTTGCCCACTGTTTCATCGTAATTAAGTGTGGTCTCAAACAGTTCGTTCAATCGTTCATTATTTTGAACAGTAGCAAGACCATTTCTGCCAAATCCTCCTCCGAATTTTGCTGTTTTTGGCGAATACGAACCTCTCCAATCAGTTTCTCTTTGGCTTGCATAGAATACAGCACCTCTAAATTTGTTTGTGAAATTGTATTCCCCTCGTATACTAGCCAACAGTTTGCTGTCACGACCATCTGCGATATTTTGTTCAGCAATTGAAACAGGATTGAACCAGTCGAAAATATCCCGCTCCGTATATCCTCCAAATTGAACATCCTGTGGCAATGAACTTCTGACAGGGATAGTAGGATTACTTACGATCGCATATCTGAAGGAGTTGTCATTTCCAAATTCTCTGTCAATTGTAGTATTTGAAACGTTTACTGTGAAGATGGCTTTGTCCTTCAATGCCTTTTGGGTGAGGTTTAGCCTGGCGTTCAATTGGTCAAAACCGGAATTGATACCTACGCCATTCACATTTCGTGAGTTGATGGAGACCCTATAGCTTGTTGAGGCGGTGCCTCCACCTAATGAAAGGTTATTTACAAAACTTAAGCCGGTGCCTGTTACTTCATCTAACCAGTTGGTGTTGCCACCTAGGTCAACAGAATTGGGAACCTGTCTATATTCATCAGCATTCATCACACTGATGGTCCGGGCAACATTTTCAACGGCCATGCTGCTATTGAATTCCACTACAGTTCTCCCTACTTTTCCTGTTTTGGTGGTAACCAAGATAACCCCTGCAGAGCCCCTTGTTCCATATATTGCGGCAGCTGATCCGTCTTTTAGTACATCCATGGATTCGATGTCATTAGGATCCACAGTACTCAAAGAACCTCCGATTACACCGTCAATTACTACAAGAGGTTCAGCATTTTCACCTATGGAAGAGATTCCTCTTAGACGCATATTAAAGCCACCATTGGGGTTACCTCCAGGTCTTGCAATGTTCAAGCCTGCTACTTTACCCTGAAGCAATTGGCGAGGGTCATTTACAGTACCTTGATTGAAATTCTCTGCCTTGACACTAGTCACAGCACTTGTAATTTCCTTTCTTTCTTGGGTACCGTAGCCTACGACCACAACCTCGGTCAGAGCCTGAATAGATGGCGATAAACTAACGTTGATGACTGTCCTGTTGGCGACAGTCTCCTCTACGGTTACATAGCCTAAAAATGAGAAGGCGAGTACATCCTCCGATCCTGCACTGATCGAATAGCTCCCGTCTAAATCTGTGATGGCTCCTCTAGAGGTACCTTTAATAATGACACTCACTCCGGGAATCCCTTCGCCGGATTCCGTGTCAGTAACTTTTCCCGTTATTTCTCCTTCTTGGGCAAAAGTCAGGCTAGGCAAGCTCAGGCACAGCAGGAAAACCAACAGGAAAGACAACTTCCTCTGCTTTTTCATAGTGATTGGGTTATTTGGTTTGATTAATAATTGACTTCACTAAAATATCACGGACTCCATAAAATCTTCAGAAGTGTTATTATGAAAAGTGATTTAGTTCCATTCTGGCTGAATCTCTAGAATTTAAATCTGAAATGCAACTCATCTCCAGAATAATCTTCAGTATAAAAATATTTCCACTCCTCTAATTACCCAATAATGTTTCTTTATTTTTTTTCAAACAGGTTGTTTGTATTGGTATTTTCATTAAAAGCGAAGTCTGAACAAATGCCCAGTTACAGTTTCGGGAGTCATTCCATTTTTAGGGTCAATAATGTTTAATAGTGTGAATCTTCAGCTTGGGGAAGAGGAAGGGGATGTTAATGTGGGAAAATGGGTTTTCTGTCAACTATGGGGTATAAGTGAATGTGTGGTTAGTAGTGAAGAAGAAATTGCAAATACAGGATTGATGTCGACAGATGTCTTTTTTGTTTGACTTTAACGGAGAACCCATTGCTTATTTTATGTTGGATAGATCTATAAAATCAATTTCTGTCAATTCAATCGATAGAAAAATTTATACAGTTACATACGATGAAAATCTAGGGATTGCAGTATTTGAATATTGAGTCTAGTTCCAATTAATCAAGCCAAAATCCCCTATATTTTTTGGATTAACCTATCCTTTTTCCTTTCTTGATAGTTGACCCAGAAGCCTGACTTTTCAACTTCAAACCTAACCTTAATGAAATTGAGCAATTCGTATCTGATATCCCTCGGGATGATTATACGTGGTGCGAGATTCCATCTGACCATTAAAAACATTTAGAAACAGATGAAAAAGCATACCTATGGAAGTGGGGTGATCGGCAATTGTGCCTATATCGCCCATGTGGAACTGGACACCAATATCAGCTGGATGTGTCTGCCAAGATTTGATTCAGATTTTATTTTTGGGGGGATGCTGGACCGGGAGAAAGGCGGGGAATTCACCATACATCCTGAATCCACAGAGTTTACCTCTTCCCAAGTCTATCACGAAAATACCAATATTCTAGAAACGACAGTCACTTATGGAGAGAATAGCTATAAGGTTACCGATTTCGCTCCACGATTCAAGAATTTCGATAGATACTATAAGCCTTTGATGCTTATTCGTAAGGTAGAAGCAGTATCAGGGTCTCCTAAAATCAAAATCATCTGCAAACCTCGGGCAGATCGAGGGTCTAGGGCTTTAACGGCGAGTATGGGTTCAAACCATGTTAGTTTTGCTGGGATAGACCAAGAACTGCGACTCTCAACTAATGCTCCCCTCAGCTATGTAATGGATGAAAAAGCATTCCTTTTGACAAAGCCGGTGTATTTGGTGTTGACCTTTGGACGTCCGCTCGAAGCTGCCATTGAGACTACTTCTGAACATTTTCTGCAGGCTACGACAAGCTATTGGCAGGAATGGGTAAAGTCCACGAGTATTTACAATTTTCACCAGAAATTGGTGCTTCGTTCTGCATTGATACTCAAGATCCACCAGTACGAAGATACAGGAGCTATCATCGCAGCATCCACGACTAGTTTGCCGGAATCTCCAGGATCCACGCGAAACTGGGATTATCGCTATTGCTGGATTCGGGATAGCTATTATACACTTACTTGTTTCAATAGTTTGGGGCACTTTGAGGAGTTGGAGAAGTATTTTGAGTTTATCCATAATCTTAGGCCAGGTGATGATGGGCGCTATCAGCCACTTTATTCCATCACGGGTGATTCGCTTTTGACCGAAGAAATCTCCGAACTCGCAGGATATTTGGATAACAAACCAGTTCGCTTTGGTAATCAGGCATATACACATATTCAAAACGATCTCTACGGTCAGGTATTGGTGTCTTTGTTGCCGCTTTATTCTGATCAGCGTTTTACCGAAGAGGAGAGAAGTTCCTCCAAGCCTATGGTCATGAATTTGCTGAATAAGATCGAATCCACGATGAATGAGAAAGATGCAGGGCTGTGGGAATTTAGAAATCTGGCTCAGGAGCATTGCTATACCTTTTTGTTTCACTGGGCTGGATCTTGCGCTGCCGCAAAAATAGGCATTCGAATGAAGGATGATGCGATGTATCAGAAAGCCATAGTACTTCGAGATTTGGCTGTCAGCAAAATAGAAGAATGTTATCTCCCTGATAAAAAAGCCTATGGGCAGGCAATTGGCTCTACGTACATGGATGCTTCCACACTTCAATTAATTACCATGGGTTACTTTGGTGATGATCTGGAGCGAGCAAATGATCACCTGAAAGCATTGGAAGACGAGTTGTTGGCGAAGGATTTCTTATTCTATCGCTACAAGCACATGGATGATTTTGGTGTGCCGGAGACGACGTTCTTGATCTGCGCATTCTGGTACATTGAGGCGCTAGCTTGCGTGGGGAGATTGGATGAAGCCGTGGAAGGCTTTGAGACGCTGGTGAAATATTGTAATCATTTGCATCTATTCTCGGAAGACGTGGATCAGAAGACAGGAAGCCAGTGGGGCAATTTCCCCCAGGCTTATTCACACGTAGGGCTGATGAATGCCGCTTTCCGTATTGGGAAGAAGTTGGATAGACCTAATTTCTTGTAGTTCATATTTTACCGCAGTGAGCACAGAGGCTAACGCGGAGAACGCAATTTAGAATTGTCCTGCTTCTCCAGAAGCAGGACTTTTTTATTTGAGTCTCTGCTATGTTACAGGTAGTGATCAACAGGCCTCGACTTCGCTCGGCCACCGTATGCTATTTTTTATGTGGGAGGGAGAAAGAGGCGGCGGAGCCGCCTCTTTCTCCCTCCCAAGGCTCTAATCTATAATTCGGACCCCGAGCAACGTCGAGGGGCCAATGCTTAGAATGTTATTTGGCTAAGTGCGTAATCACAGATAAACATACTTTTTTCTTTACATTCCTTGTCCCAACGTTGCTTATTTTTTCGGTTCTACCCTTAAGTTAGTGGGAAACATGGTTCTTGTTAGGCTTAAATATCAATGGAGAAAAGGTCAGGAGCATTTTAAGACTGAATATCAGGCTCCTTTAAGCGTTATTCAGCTAGGAGGTAGATTTTCATTACCGGACTTCCATTAAATTAGTGGTAGAACCTTTTTTATTAACTACACTATCAAAACCTTCGAGGTCAAAAAAAGACCTCAAAGGTTTTCTTCATATCTCATACTATCCTGTTTTTTCTATAGTTGGTTTTCAGACTTAGTACAATACTTGTAGCTTCAAATCAAGATTAATCACTCCTGTCTATGAAGTTCCAACAACATCTCACCTTCCTTCTATTAATTATTTTCTCCTTAGCTTTTGTCTCCTGTTCCAAAGATATCTATCGTGAGAATAACAAGGCGCATAAGAAGGCTATTAAGGAAACCACCGCATCTATCCGAGAGATCCCTAAGACCAAGGCTGAACTCAAGTATGATACTCTGAGCATCACAGATAAGTGGATAGGTACGACCAATTTCAGTATCAGAAAACCAAACTACGTGATCATCCATCATACAGCTCAGGATTCCCTACAGCAGACGATCAATACCTTCACAGTTAGCAGAACTCAGGTGAGCTCTCATTATGTCGTAGGCAGAGATGGGGAGATCGTGCAGATGTTGAATGATTACCTGCGCTCTTGGCATGCCGGAAGAGGAAGATGGGGAAATGATACGGATTTGAATTCTGCTTCTATAGGAATTGAACTGGATAATAATGGAAGCGAGCCATTCACTTCTGCGCAGATAGAAAGTTTGCTGGTTTTACTTAAGCGTCTCAAGTGGAAGTATGGAATTCCTACAGCCAATTTCATCGGGCATTCGGATATCGCTCCATCTAGAAAAGTAGATCCAAGTATTTATTTTCCTTGGAAAATGCTTGCAGAAGAGGGCTTTGGATTATGGTATGATGAAGAAGTAGTGTTTCCAGTTCTTTCCCCACATGAGTATACTTCTATTCCTATCGAAAGCACAGACGATTTACCTCAAGAAACTGTAGATCCTATTCTGGCGCTTAGAATAATTGGCTATGATATGAGTGATCCAAATGCAGCAATACGCGCATTCAAACTGCATTTTGTCCAGCATGATATAGAAACGGAATTGACAGAAACAGATAAGAGGATACTGGATAATCTGTATAAAAAATATTTGTAGGGTAGTTAGTCGCAGAGGCCACAAATTTGTAGGGGCGAAAAAATCTTTCGCCCCTACCTTAATTATAAATTCATTTCTCAGATCAGGAAGTCAACTTCTGAAGCAATTGCCTTACTTGTTTGACTGATTTGATATTGAAATTGGCTTGTGTGTATGCGTAACCTACCCGGATAGAATAGGCGTTTTTTGGCATAGCCTTGAACGTATCTTCATCTGTCCAGTCATCTCCGATTGCCAAGATGAAATCATATTCCATTCCTTTCATCATCGCGGTAGCCGCTCTGCCTTTGTTGATATCAGGGCGTTTGATCTCCAAGACCATATTTCCTTCCAGTACTTGAAGGTTGTAACCTCTAGCCATGTACTTCAAGTGGCTGAAAAGCTCACGCATTCTGAGATCTCCCAATCCACTTTCTACTTTTCTATAATGCCAAACTAGGGAATGGTGCTTTTCTTCGATAAATGCTCCAGGAGTTCGGAGAACGTAATATTCCATCACTTTTCGGATGTCATCTTTCCATCCGTCTTCGACTTCAGCGTATAACTCCCAGTCTCCTTTGTCCTCTTTCTTTTTCACCCATACGCCATGTTCAGCGATCATGTCGATATACTGTCCTTCAAACCATCGACCCAAAGTGTCCTTGTCTCTACCTGAGATGACCACTACCTGAGCGAGTTCGCTAAGATCTTTTACAATACCTCTCAATTCATCATCCGGCACGGCTTTCTGTGGGTCTGAATGAAATCCTGTAAGCGTACCGTCGTAGTCAAGGAACAAAATAGCTTTCTTAGCTTTTTTGAAGCTAGCTTGAATTTCGTTCATCACTTTGACGTCTACGTCCTTGGAGGTAAGATCTTCCTGCTTTTTCTTCACATGGTCGAGGCGATCCATAAAGACTTTCACCCATTGGAAAACGTCGTATTTTTTCAAGCTTTCCTGCATGCTGTTCATTCTGAATTTTTGCTCTTCGAGCGGCATAGAAAGCGCATTGAAGATGGCATCGACTACGCCTTGACGGTCGTTTGGATTGACTAGAATCGCATCTTGAAGCTCTTTGGATGCTCCAGCCATTTCGGAGAGAATCAAAACCCCCGTCTGGTCAGTTTTACTGGCTACAAATTCCTTACACACCAAGTTCATACCGTCACGTAGAGGAGTCACCAATGCGATATCCGACATATTGTAAAAAGCACTGAGTTCCTCGAATGGGAAACTTCGGTAGAAATAATGCACTGGTACCCATGTCAATGTGGAATACTCACTGTTTATTCTACCTACCAAAAGGTCAATTTCTTCTTTAAGTTCTTTGTAAGACTGCACCTTGTCGCGACTTGGCACTACGATCATGATCATGGATACTTTGCCATGAAGTTCCTTATGCTGCTCGAGCAATTGATTGAAAGCCTGAATACGCTGAGGAATCCCTTTGGAATAATCCAGTCTATCAATGGTTAGAAGCAGCTTTTGATCTTCCACCTGTTTGCCAAATTCCTTTACAAAATTTAGCGTTCTTTTGCTTTTCGCCTGCTTTGCAAATTTGTCGTAATCGATCCCCATCGGGAAAGAATCGACATTGATGATTCTGTTTTCTGCTTGGATGTAGCCGCTTTCGCTGGACAAACCATTGATTCTGCCCACAGCACTGAGGAAGTGACGCATATCGTCATAGGTATGAAAGCCAATCAAATCTGCTCCGCACATTCCTGCAAGCAATTCTTGTCTCCAAGGAATCATACGGATGATCTCGTAGGATGGGAATGGGATGTGTTGGAAAAATGCGATAGTTGCATTTGGAAGTACCTCACGTAGCATTTGAGGAAGTAAGAGCAGCTGGTAATCATGAATCCAGATGGTATCGTCTGGTCCTGCTTTTTTCAAGATGGCATCACAAAACTTCTGATTCACACGTACATAAGCTTCCCAATGCTCAGGGTTGTATACCATATACTGAGTGAAATAGTGGAATGCTGGCCACAGTGTCTCGTTACTGAAACCCTCATAGAATTCTTCTACATCTTCCTTGGAAAGGAAAACAGGAGCCATCTTAAGCTCATGAAGTTCCAGTATAATTTCTGCGCGTTGCTCTGGGTCGTCTACTGTATTTCCTGGCCATCCAATCCAAATATTATCTCCCTCTTTATAAATAGATCCAAGGCCAGTAGCTAATCCTCCTGCACTTGGTTTGAACTCAAATCGGCCGTTTCGGTGTCTTAAACTGATAGGAAGGCGGTTGGAAACGATAATGGTTTTTGACATAAAATAGTAGGTTTAAAAACAAGAAAAGGATAGATCCAATTCAAAAAGGTGATAAGAGAAGGTACAGAATATCTCTTGGAATAAAAACAACAGGAGTGACGATGAGTCCATTCTTATTTCAAATTTCATTTGTAGGAAACAAAAAAAGCACCCGAGGTGTCGGATGCTTTTGAAATTAATTGCTTGCTACATTTTTGGGTTTGGTGTCCACTTTAGTCCAGATGAACGCGGCCAAATCCCGGCCCTCCGTGATGCCATATTCTATAGCTGGTCGGTAATGAATCCCTCCATAGAACCTGCTTAGAGCGGCTTCTTCGGCGGCTTGCGTAAAGGAGTCATATTCTCTTACAGGAAGACCATAAGCGACTTCCGAGCTATCTACTATATGAAACTCATCTCCGAAGAGATGTGCCAATGTATAAGCGGAAGCGGCCGAAGCTACGCTATGTCCGCTGGTATGCTCTGGGAATGGCGGTGTTTGCAAAAGAGGCACCCATTGCTCATCGATGTGTTGATTGATATAAGTCTCAGGTCTGATGAGGTTACTTCGGTATTTTTCCTCCCAGCAGGAAATGAATGCTTCATTAAGTGAAATGCCTGTCATGGCAAAGACTTCTGCGATTCCTTTCCAATCTTTTCCTGCTGCTTTAGATGCTATTGCTGCAATGCTCATCCAATGTCCGCCAGGGGTGATTTTCTTCTCCGCAAACATTACATGACCTTTCACATTCATTTTATAAGGATTACAATCCCAGAATAGCGCAATGTCTTTTTGCTCTTGGGTGGCACTTCTGTCCATATCATATACTTCCTTCGCTACCTTATAAAATTCACTTCCAGGCTCTGTGGAAAATGGAGGAGGTGGAAGTGGTCTGAACTGAGAAGCTGAATCAAGCACGAAAGTTCTGATTTTGCTCCAATGAGGTTCAATGGCTTCCATATATGCCGGTGGAGTAGGCTGCCAAGTTCCTTCATCTGCAGTTACAGTGAATTTCGGGAAGGACCGACTCTGGTGGTAGTTGTCTTTGGAAGAATAGGCTTTGATCACGTCACCCACTTCTTTGCCGAAGGCTATAGAAGCTTCAAATACATCGTCTGGAATGCCTTTTTCTTTCAGCGCAGCAAAAGTTGCATCTCTATGCTCATTCATCATATCTTCCGAGAAAATCAATCCTGTGCCCACATAATAATAGGCTGCCAGTGAGGCTAGAGGAGGATATACTTTTTCAGAAGGAGTGAAAGTCACTTTCTCTGATCCATTTAATTGCCCCATTAAGGAAAGGTAATTTGGATCAACTGAGGCTGCTACTTCATAGGCCGCAAGGGATGCATAGGTGTAAATTCTCGCAGCTACTGGTGGAGAAAAAATGTCGTGAATGATCACTTCGGTGATTCTATCTTGGGCTTCACTAATATATTGTCCATCAGTGATGGCTTGAGAATAGTCGACCTGTTTTGCGCATGAGGATGCAATCAGGAGTATTCCTGAAAAGAGCATGTATTTGAGGGTACGCATATTTTTGGAATTTTTATAGTGCTTGTGTATCAGAAATCGAAGTAAAGCTTTGTCAAAGCGGATTTCCATTCGTTGCGTTTGGGCCTTAAAGCTATTGGAAATTAGAACACTTTACAATGATTTTTCGGAAGATTAGTTGTAAAACAAAATAATAACTGTCCACTTTAGGAGGAATAGGTAAGCTGCTATTATCAAACTTTAGTGGGGAAAGTTTTTTCAAATGGACACCTATTGATTGTCGACTGTGGACTGTCTGCGATAGGTATTGACTCTACTTTTCTGGGTACTTAGTATCATTTCTGATAATTATAGAGATTAAAATAGAAGGTTTATAGGATTGCTAAATCATCTTAAAACATACCCTATGTAAAGTACGTTTTTGAAAAGCTGTTTAACTTGAAGAGCCAATTGACTTTTATGAAAAAACAAATACAAGTAATTTTTGTCCTGTGGGTTTCTATAACTGCATTACTTTTCCCCCATCATCTAGAGGCTCAAGGAATCAAAGGGAATGTGAAAACTGCAAATGGCGAACCCTTGGCTTTTGCTTCGGTCTATATTCGAAATCTCGGTGACGGGGTGCCTACCAATGAAGAGGGAAATTATGAATACAAGCTTCCGAAGGGCGTTTATGATGTTTTAGTCCAATACCTTGGTTACAAATCTCAGCTCGAAACGATCACAGTGTCAGAGGGATGGATTACCAAAGACTTTGTGCTGGATCCCCAGGAATATACCTTGGCTGAGGTGGAAGTAAGGGCGGGGGCGGAAGATCCTGCGCTGACTATTATGAGAAAAGCGATAGCAAAAGCCAAGTATCATAGACTGCAGATTCAGAAATACAGCATGACTGTTTATCTGAAAGGAACAGGTAAACTGACCGACGCACCTTTTTTCTTGCGAAAGACTATTGAAAAAGAAGGTCTCAAGCTCAATGAAGCTTATACCTCCGAATCTGTATCTAGAATCACTTTTACTCAACCCAATAAAGTGGAGGAAAAAGTGATTTCTATTCGTACCAACGGCGATAATCAATCTACCTCTCCTGCTCCTTATATCCAGACTACTTTTTATCAAGAGAAAATCAACGGCATCATCTCGCCGCTTTCTCGCTCCGCTTTTCAGTATTATAAGTTCCAATACGAAGGGAGCTTCTTTGATCAGAATGTATTGGTGAGCAAGATTAAGGTCACCCCAAGATCAAGAGGAGAGCAGGTATTTGAAGGCTTTATTTACATTATTGAGGATTTGTGGGCAATTCATAGCCTGAACTTGCAGACTTCTATGTTGGGCTTTCAGATCCAAGCCAAACAACAATACGCCCCTGTAGCGGATAATGTATGGATGCCTTTGACGCACACCTATGATTTTGGTGGCAAGGTTTTCGGCTTTGAAGGGAACTTCAAATACTTGGCTTCTACCCGTGAATATGAAATAGAACTGAATCCAGATCTAGAAGTCGTACCTGAGATTATCGATGAAAAAGTACAGGAAGTACCTGAAGATGCTGTGGCTTTTAATAAGTCTGTATCGGCTTTGGAGCAGCTGGCGAAGGAAGAACCTAAAACAAGAAAAGAATATCGCAAACTTCTGAACGAGTACGAGAAGGAGTCACTGAAAGAACTCGAGGAGCCAGATGTGGTTCAGGAAAGTTACTATGAAGTGGATTCCATGGCCAAAAAGTATAACCAAGCTTATTGGGATAGTATTCGTCCAGTTCCACTGACAGATAGTGAGATTGAAGGATATCAGCGGGATGATAGTTTGGCGACGGTGGAGGTGGCCAAGATGAGTGAAGTGGATTCAGTAGCGCAAAAAGCCAAACGAAAATATAAGCCACTGGACTTCATGAATGGCGCTTCGTACAGCATGGGCAAAGGAGTTTCTATAGGATTCAAGCAAAACTGGACAAAGACTTCTTTCAATACCGTTGAAGGTTTCAAGGTTGGAGTGGGATTATTTTACAGAAAGCAGTCATCAACCAAATTGGCTGATAGTGTAAGCACACAGCGCAAAAGCTTCAATATCGAACCTGAGCTACGCTATGGGTTTTCGAGCAATCGTTTTTATGGAAAAGTTGATTTCCGATGGTCAAGCACCTTGCCAATATCAGGTACAACATTCGGAGTAAGAGGCGGTAGATATATCTATCAATTCAATGGGGGCGAGCCTATCAACGAACAGGTAAATGCCCTTTATTCCTTGATTTTTAGGCAGAATTACATGAAGCTATACGAGCAGGATTTTGCGCAAGCTTATTGGGCTCATCGTGTAAATGGCGGATTGACTTATCGGGTAAATATGACTTATGCCCATCGTACGGAGTTATTCAACACGAATAATTACAGTTTCTACAATAAGGAAGGAAGGGATTACACTTCCAATCAGCCAGAGAATGTAGAGACAAGTCCGGGATCATTTGGAGATCATGATATTCTAAAGCTCAATACCGAACTAGAGTGGAGACCGGGAATAAAATATGGGATTAGAAATGGGCGAAAGTACCCAATAAATGATCGATCTCCCTTGGTTAAGCTCGCTTATAATAAAGCGTTTGGAGGCATTAGTGGTGATGGAACAGCGGCAGATTTTGATCACTTGGAACTTGGAATTCAGCATAATTACACTTTTGGGGTTAGTGGAAAGCTAGACTTCAATCTTTCTGCAGGAGCCTTTTTGTCTAACGATCAAGTGTATTTCCCGGACTTCCAACACTTCGGTGGCAATCGTACGATCTTCTCCAACTTTGGTCCTGCCTCCAATTATCGCTTTATGGATTATTACAAGTACAGCACAAACTCTAAGTACTTCTCGGGTATAGTACATTACCAGTTTAGGAAATTCCTTTTAACTCAATTACCGATGTTGAGATTTTCAGGGCTGAGAGAGAATATCTTTTTCAATTATCTGAAAACAGACAATTCCCCACATTATTGGGAAGTTGGCTATTCACTCGACAATCTGTTTCGAATTTTCCGATTGGAAATGGGAGCAGGATTTGAAAACAATGATTTCTTACGGGGAGGCGTGAGGTTTGGGGTTGCGACCTTTATCAATGTCAATATTGATAATTAGTCCAAAAAATAAGGCCATTAAAAAACCCGGCTTAAAACCGGGTTTTTTAATGATTAGACTTTCATAATGTCTATTTCTTTTTTCGCTAGCAGTTCATCTATTTTAACCGAATATTGATCGGTTAGCTTTTGAACAACGTCCTCAGCTCTTTTGATTTCGTCTTCTGCAGCACCGTCTTTTTGAAGCTTTTTCAGTTCGTCATTGATATCCTTGCGTACTGTTCTCAGGGATATTTTTCCTCCGTCACATTCATGCTTAGCTTGTTTGACCAAGTTAATACGTCTTTCTTCAGTAAGTGCCGGAATGGTCAGAATGATCACTTCCCCATTGTTTTGAGGAGCTAGTCCAAGGTCTGAATTGATGATGGCCTTTTCAATCTCGGAAATCATCGTGCGCTCAAAAGGCTTAATAGAAAGTGTTCGAGCATCAGGTGTATTGACAGATGACACTTGGCTCAAGGGAGTATTAGCTCCATAATACTGAACCATAATTCCGTCCAGAAGATTTGGCATTGCTTTGCCAGCACGGATTTTCAAAAGCTCAGCAGCCGTATGATCTACTGCTTTCTGCATTAATTCTTTTGCTTCGTCTAAGTATAATTCGATTTCTTCCATGTTTTTTTAGCTTAAAGAAGTGATCAAAGTACCTATTTCTTCGCCTTGCACCAATTTGCTTAGGTTTCCTGACAAGTTCATGTCAAATACAATGATTGGTAGGTTGTTTTCCTGACAAAGAGTAAAGGCTGTCATATCCATGACGTTTAGGTTCTTTTCATACACTTCGTGAAACGAAATGGTTTTATATTTTGTGGCTGTAGGGTCTTTTTCCGGGTCAGCGGTATAGACTCCATCCACTCTTGTTCCTTTCAATACAATATCTGCTTCTACTTCAATAGCTCTCAAACTTGCCGTAGAATCGGTCGTGAAATAGGGGTTGCCTATCCCAGCACCGAAAATCACAATACGACCTTTTTCCAAGTGACGAATAGCTCTTCTGCGGATAAATGGTTCGCAAACACTTTCGATTTTGATACCAGACATTAGACGAGTGTACATTCCACCTTGCTCCAGTGCACTTTGAAGCGCCATAGCATTGATCAAGGTAGCCAACATGCCCATGTAGTCACCCTGAACTCTGTCGATTCCAGATGATTCAGCTTGTACCCCTCTGAAAATATTGCCACCGCCAATTACGATTGCAATTTCCACACCCATGTCATGTACCTTCTTGATCTCTTCTGTGTATTGCTGCAATCTTGCTGGGTCAATGCCGTAATTCTTTTCACCCATTAGCGATTCTCCACTGAGTTTGAGCAGTATTCTCTTGTATTTCATGTGTTTGGTATTGTATTTCAGAGGTTTTTTTATCGCTATTGTTGCGATTATTTGAGGCGAATTATTCTCAGATTGGAGCTAAAAATCTTTAGCAAATGGACTGAAAAAGGATCGAGCGATACCCGATTTGCACAAAATAATCCGACAAATATAATTTGTTCATTTCATTATGCTAGGCTTAAAAGCTAAAATTGAATCAAGACTTGATTTTTTTCCACGCTTTGATTGAGAGAAACTTTCACGGCTTTTACGATACCATCACCTGGAGCTTTGATAATATTCTCCATTTTCATCGCCTCTAAGATCAATACCACGTCACCTTTGACCACTTCATCTCCGGGCTGTACTTTCAGGTCTAATATCAATCCTGGCATCGGCGCTTTAATTTCCTTCAAGGCATTTGAGGCAGTGTTGTTCATCCCCATTTGCTCTAAGAGGATGTCAAATCTATCTTTGAGTTGTAGGTTTGAGATTTTATCACCAAGTCTGATTTGGATGGTTTTTGATTCTTTATCTATGGAAATCAATTCAGCTTCAAGTGACTTGTTTTCATAAATCAGGTGAATTTTACGATCAGAAATCCACTGAAGATCCCAATTGATCGTTTTCCCATTTACTAGGATGGTGTCATCGGCTTTTTCTACCGAATAGCTCTTATTTTGGATGGTAACTGTAAACATTCATGTTAATTTGAAGCCGAATATACAATTTCCCCTAAAACAGGAACCCATTCTTACGCTTTAAATATGAATCAATTGACCCTAAATGATCTTAGCTTTCGATGGATTGTGTCGAAACTACCAGCTCTTTTTTTTGTAGTAATTTTGATGGCTTGTAAGACTAATCAAGTAGCTGTGGAGGATGCTGAGGATAATATTCTTGCAACTGAGACTCATACAATCAAAGGTGATAGTGCGATGATTAAAGCACTAGTTGCCGCAGAGGAACTTGCTATAGAAAACTATCAGCCATCAGCAAAAAAGGATTTTGACATCTTACATACTGATTTGGATTTGGCTTTTGATTATATGAACCAGTCAGTTTTAGGCAAAGCCGTACTTACCATAAAGCCCTTTTTCTACCCCCAAAAAGAATTAATCCTAGATGCTCAGGATTTTGAGTTGGGTAAAATTTTTTTCTCGCAAAAGGGTGATCTTGAATCCTTGAGTTATCAATACGATGACCAAAAAATTAGAATTCAATTACCTAGAGAGTTGACAAGAAAAGACACTTTCCAGGTAACATTCGATTATACTGCCTTTCCAGAACGAAATGCAGGAGAGGGAAGTGCGGCAATCACCGATACGAAAGGACTTTATTTTATAGATCCAATGGATACAGTGCCAGATAAGCCAACGATGATCTGGACGCAAGGGGAGACGGCCCATAATTCTAAGTGGTTCCCTACGATAGACAGCCCAAATGAGAAATTTACACAGTTGATCAAACTCACGGTGGTTGATTCGTTGATCAGTATTGGGAATGGGGAATTGATTCGACAGGAGAGCTTAGGGGATGGGCTGAGAAAGGATTACTGGGAAATGAAACTTCCACATTCACCTTATTTGGCAGCTTTCGCTATTGGGGATTTTGCAAAAGTCACTGCGCAATGGGAAGATGTTCCGTTGGGCTATTTTGTAGAGAAAGGCTATGAAAAAGGTGCTGAGAAAGTGTTTAAGAATACTCCTGAAATGATTGGATTCTTCTCCGATTTACTTGGAGTGAAGTATCCATGGCCAAAATATGATCAAATCGTCGTTCGGGATTTTGTGTCTGGAGCGATGGAGAATACTACCGCTTCCATTTTCATGGAGGAATTGAGGTTGACAGAGCGAGAAGCTATTGATTCTGAATGGGATTACATCATTGCACATGAGCTTTTTCACCAGTGGTTTGGTGACTATGTGACCACAGAATCTTGGGCAAATATTACCTTGAATGAAGGGTTTGCCAATTACAGTGAGTTCTTGTGGAGCGAGTACAAATATGGGGCAGATGAAGCTAAACTGAAGTTGATAGCAGAGACTGAGAATTACTTTGCGGAAGCAAAAACTAAGCAGGTTGATCTGGTGCGTTTTGAATATGAAAATGCTGAAGACTTGTTTGATTCGCACAGTTATTCCAAAGGGGGCGCCATTCTACATATGCTTAGGGTGTACTTGGGTTCGGACGCTTTTTATGCAGGACTACATACTTATCTAGAGGAGCATGCATTTGAAAATGTGGAGGTAATGATCTCCGTATAGCCTTTGAAAAAGTCAGTGGAGAGGATTTGAATTGGTTTTTCAATCAATGGTTTCTGGACAAAGGTCATCCGGATATTTATTTTGAAGTGGATTATTCAGATCCTTCAAATGTCCTTATTACCGTTTCACAGAGACAGGATTTGAGCACTACGCCACTTTATCAATTCCCTCTGGATGTGAGCTGGTATGAGGGTGCCGTGAGAAAGAGTAAGCAATTCATGGTCACTAAGGCTTCTCAGCAATTTGCGTTGGAAAATGAGAGTCCAGTGGAGCTGGTGTTGATTGATGAGCAGAAAAATCTTTTAGCGGAGAAGTCAATTGAAATGAGTCCAGATCAAATGCGAGAGCAGTTCAGGTCTTCAATATTCGGAATAGCTCGGTATGAGGCATTGGATAGTTTGATGGCATGGGAAGCAACAACCGAATTAGAATCCATCCTTCCGGCAGCATTAGAAGATCAGTTTTGGTCAATTAGGGAATCTGCCTTGTCCATTCTTCAAAGTCATCCGGAATGGTTAGCAGATACGCCAGAGCTAGAAAGGAAAATTGTGGCTATGGCAGTCAATGATTCTAAGAATTCTGTAAGAGCTGGAGCAATAGATGTATTGTCAACTTATGGGCCTGATAAACATTTTAGCTCATTTTTGAAGCTAGTAAATGATTCTTCCTATTTGGTGGCAGGATCCGCCCTGACGGGTTTGGTGACTGTCAGTGAGCATGAGGTCGATTCTAGTTTAATAGAGGGGTTCGCGACTGAAAGTAATTTCCGGATGGTGATTCCTGTAGCGGATTATTACATTACGAATTCCGTATCGGGCAAGGGAAATTGGTTTATTGAGAAGGCAAATTCGATTTCTGGTGAAGGTTTATATTTTTTCTTGGGGTATTTCAGTGAGTATTTTAGTCGCTCTCCAGAGGAGGGGGAAATGGATGCTGTTACTTTTCTATTGGAAAAGATGGAGCATGATTCAAGAAATTATGTTCGATTAGGAGCTTTTCAGGGATTGTTGAGCTTCACGGAAAAGCCAGAGGTAATGAGGAGAATTAGCGAAGCCGCGGCTCAAGAAACGGACTCTGAGCTGATAATCTACTACCAATATTTTTTGGAGGCATTAAAAGATGAAAATTAATGCATTGATTTATAATTGTTTGGAAATTAAAACAGCAAAATATCATGAAATATGAAAGGCATGTTTTGAATCTTTAATAAAAGCCTATAATTTTGCCATCCGTTACGATAGAAAGGCCAGAGAAAAAGGTTTGAAAAGTAGCACTAGTTGGGGGAATACCAAAGCGGCCAACTGGGACGGACTGTAAATCCGTTGACTTAAGTCTTCATAGGTTCGAATCCTATTTCCCCCACACCATTGCCAGAATGCAAAATTTTTTATCTAATTTTGCAGGGCGAAAAAATCTAGGTTAAACTGGATTTTAAGTGGAAGTAGCTCTCCGAGGTATTAAACTGAAAGGTGAAATATTTAAAAGTAGAGCAGGCATGAGATGGATTTCATCTCGAAAGATTACAAGCGGGAGTAGCTCAGTTGGTAGAGCGGCAGCCTTCCAAGCTGCAGGTCGCGGGTTCGAGCCTCGTCTCCCGCTCTTTGTTCCTCTAAGGTTTCTTAGGGGAACATAAGAGTCTAAGCCGACGTAGCTCAGGGGTAGAGTACTTCCTTGGTAAGGAAGGGGTCAGGGGTTCAAATCCCCTCGTTGGCTCATTTCGATTTATTAGAAAAAAAATTAAATATATCTTTAAACTTAAACTGAGGATTTTCACGCATGGCAAAAGCACAATTCGACCGTTCCAAGCCGCACGTTAATATCGGTACGATTGGTCACGTAGATCATGGAAAGACCACTTTGACTGCTGCCATCACTACCGTTCTGGCTAGTAAGGGTCTATCTGAATTAAGAGACTTTTCTTCTATCGATAACGCGCCAGAAGAAAAAGAAAGAGGTATCACCATTAACACCTCTCACGTAGAATATCAGACTGAAAAAAGACATTACGCTCACGTAGATTGTCCAGGTCACGCTGATTACGTTAAGAACATGGTAACGGGTGCTGCCCAGATGGACGGTGCTATCCTAGTGGTAGCAGCTACTGATGGACCAATGCCTCAAACTAGAGAGCACATCCTTTTGGCTCGCCAGGTAGGTGTACCTCAACTAGTAGTATTCATGAATAAAGTAGATATGGTTGATGATCCTGAGCTTCTTGAGCTTGTGGAGATGGAGATCAGAGAGCTACTTTCTTTCTATGATTTCGACGGTGATAATATCCCTGTAATCGCAGGTTCTGCACTTGGTGCATTGAACGGTGAAGAAAAGTGGGTTGAAACTGTAATGGAATTGATGAACGCTGTCGATTCTTATATCCCTCTTCCAGAAAGAGCAATTGACAAAGATTTCTTGATGCCTGTAGAGGACGTATTCTCGATCACTGGTCGTGGTACTGTAGCTACTGGTAGAATTGAAAGAGGAGTTATTAACTCTGGTGAAGGTGTTGATATTATCGGTATGGGTGCTGAAGGCCTTAAGTCTACAGTTACTGGTGTTGAGATGTTCCGTAAGATCCTTGACAGAGGTGAAGCAGGTGACAACGTAGGTTTATTGCTTAGAGGTATTGAAAAATCACAAATCAAACGTGGTATGATTATCTGTAAGCCAGGATCTGTGAAGCCTCACTCTCACTTCCATGCTGAAGTATATGTTCTTTCAAAAGAAGAAGGTGGACGTCACACTCCATTCTTTAACAAGTACCGTCCACAGTTCTATCTTAGAACTACAGATGTAACTGGTGAGATCATGCTTCCTGAAAATGTTGAGATGGTAATGCCAGGTGATAACGTGACTATCGAAGTAACTTTGCTAAGCGCAGTTGCTCTTGAGAAAGGTCTTCGTTTTGCGATCCGTGAGGGTGGTAGAACAGTAGGAGCTGGTCAGGTTACTGAAATTCTTGACTAATCATCAATCACTGATTGACTATTTATACAATGCGATCTCAAATTATTTTGGGATCGCATTTGTTTCTTTAGTAATCAATACCTAATTTTGCGTTCCCATTAGCGGGGCGTTCATTTACACGGGCATAGTTCAACGGCAGAATAGCGGTCTCCAAAACCGTTGATGGGAGTTCGAATCTCTCTGCCCGTGCCAGTAAGTTAAGTACACTATGAATCTGAAAAACTTTGTTCTAGAATCTTATGATGAAATGGTAAATAAGGTCACATGGCCTAAATTTTCATTTCTTCAAAATAGTGCAGTATTGGTGTTAGTCGCCTCTCTGATCTTTGCCCTATTTATAGGAGTAGTGGATCTGGGATTCGAAAACATCATGAAATGGTTTTATGATTTATTCTAATTGAATTGACATTACAGAATGGCTGAACATAAATGGTACGTACTCAGAGTAGTAGCGGGACAGGAGAAAAAAACTAAAACCTATTTGGATAATGAAATTACCAGACAGGATATTGGAGATTTTATTCCGGAAGTCCTTATACCATCAGAGAAGGTATATGAGATGAGAAATGGCAAAAAGCGAGTTCGTGAGAGAAACTTCTTTCCGGGCTATGTTTTAGTTAATGCTGATCTCTCAAATGGGGAGGCCAATCACGTAATTACGAGTATTCCGGGGGTAATCGGTTTCTTGGGATCAAGTTCAGGAGGAGCTTCCAAAACTCCTGAGCCACTTCGTCAGTCAGAAATCAATCGTATTTTAGGTAAGGTTGAGGAGATTGACGAGTTCGCAGAGAAACTGGATACACCATTTATAGTCGGAGAGACTGTCAAAGTAATGGACGGTCCTTTCAGTGGGTTTACCGGAACAATAGAGGAGATATTTGAGGAGAAGAAAAAACTTAATGTTATGGTTAAGATCTTTGGCCGAAATACTCCTGTCGAATTAAACTTTATACAAGTAGAAAAACAAGACTAAGCAATGGCTAAGGAAATCACTGGTTATATAAAACTACAGGTGAAAGGTGGCCAGGCAAACCCGTCGCCTCCAGTAGGTCCAGCTCTTGGTTCCAAGGGTCTGAACATAATGGAGTTTTGTAAGCAATACAATGCGCGTACTCAGGAGAAAATGGGTCAAGTGCTTCCTGTATTGATTACGATCTACTCAGACAAGACTTTTGACTTCGTTGTTAAAACTCCTCCTGCAGCAAACTTGTTGCTTGAGGCTGCGAAAGTTAAAAGTGGATCTGCTGAACCAAACCGTAAGAAGGTAGGATCAGTAACCTGGGATCAGGTGAGAGAAATAGCGGCGGTAAAAATGCCTGACCTTAATGCTTTCAAAGTTGAGTCTGCTATGAAAATGGTGGCTGGTACAGCAAGAAGCATGGGAATCACAGTATCTGGTAAAGCCCCTTGGGAAGTATAAATAAAAAACAATGGCTAAGTTAACAAAAAAGCAAAAAGAAGCTCTTTCTAAATACGACCCAAGCCAAGTGTACTCCCTGGAGGCAGCTTCTACTATCGTGAAGGATATTACTATGGCGAAGTTTGATGCTTCTGTAGATCTAGACATCCGTTTGGGTGTTGATCCTCGGAAAGCTGATCAAATGGTAAGAGGCGTTGTTGCGCTTCCTCATGGTACAGGCAAAGACATCAAAGTATTGGTGCTTTGTACTCCTGACAAAGTAGCAGAAGCAACCGAAGCAGGTGCAGATTACGCAGGTTTGGACGAATACATAGCTAAAATTGAAGGCGGATGGACTGACATTGATGTCATCATCACGATGCCTAACGTAATGGCGAAAGTAGGTAGATTGGGTAGAGTATTAGGACCAAGAGGTCTTATGCCAAATCCTAAATCAGGAACTGTTACTCTGGATGTAGCTAAGGCAGTTAGAGAAGTAAAAGCGGGTAAAATTGATTTCAAAGTAGATAAATTTGGAATTATTCACGCGGGTATTGGTAAAGCATCCTTCACTGCAGTGCAGATTGAAGAGAATGTTAAAGAACTTATCCTTACCATTTCTAGGCTGAAACCTTCATCATCTAAGGGAACGTATTTCAAGAGTATTCATTTATCCAGTACAATGTCTCCTGGGATTGCAGTGGACAAGGGTAGCATTCAAGGAATTTAATCATGACTAGAGACGAAAAGAAAGTAATAATCGACGGTCTTACTGAGAAATTTAAAGAAAACCCTTTCTTCTATATCACCGATGCTTCAGGTTTCTCTGTTGCACAAGTGAATGCATTCAGAAGAGCTTGTTACGAGAGAGGTGTAGAGTACAAAGTGTACAAAAACACCTTGATCAGCAAGGCACTGGAAAATTTAGATGCTGACTTTAGCGAGTTAGCAGATAATGCATTGAAAGGATTCTCTGGAATAATTTTCTCAAAAGAGACGAGTAACCTTCCGGCAAACGTATTGCTGGACTTCAGAAAAAAAATAGGTAAAAAAGCAACCAAGCCAGCATTTAAAGGCGCTTCTATCGATGCAGATATTTTCATCGGTGAAGAGAACTTAGAGATGTTGTCGAAGTTGAAGTCAAAGGAGGAGTTGTTAGGCGATCTAATCGGCTTGCTACAGTCTCCAGCGATGAATCTTATCTCAGCATTGCAAAGTGGCCAGAACAATATTTCTGGTGTGCTTAAGACGCTTGCTGATAGAGAAGAAAAATAGTTCAAAAAAAATAATTCAAACAAATATTAAATTTCAAATACAATGGCAGATCTTACGCAACTTGCAGATCAGTTGGTAAACTTGACTGTAAAAGAGGTTAAAGAATTGACAGATATCCTTAAGGATCAGTATGGCATCGAGCCAGCTGCTGCAGGCGCAGTAGTTGTAGCAGGTGGTGCTGGTGCTGGTGAAGCTGCAGCTGAAGAAGAGAAAACGACTTTTGACGTGATCTTGAAAGCAGCTGGTGGATCAAAACTGGCAGTTGTTAAACTTGTAAAAGAATTGACAGGTCTTGGTCTTAAAGAGGCTAAAGAACTAGTTGACTCTGCTCCTAAAGCATTGAAAGAAGGTGTAGCTAAGGACGAAGCTGAAGGCTTGAAGAAGTCTTTGGAAGAAGCTGGTGCTGAAGTAGAGATCAAATAATTTGCTGAACCGCAACTATTAGGTTGGGGTTCACACCTAAGACCTGACTATTTTAGTCAGGTCTTTTCCTGTTTATGCACAGGTTTAAAATTGCATTATTCTAATCGGAAATAGGGTTATTCCGATATCAACATTTCACCATAAACATACACTACCTTGGCTATCAAGAATCAAACCGAAAGGAAAAGTTTCTCCTCCATTAAGGTGGTCAAAAGCTATCCGGATTTTCTCGATATTCAGTTGCAGTCTTTCAAAGACTTTTTCCAACTGGATACACCAGCAGAAAAGCGCCGGGCAGACGGTTTATTTAAAGTATTCGCAGAAAACTTCCCAATCAGTGATTCTAGAGAGAATTTCACTCTTGAATTTATTGATTATGCAGTAGATCCACCGAAATATTCTGTGAGCGAATGCATTGACCGTGGCTTGACCTACTCTGTACCGTTGAAAGCAAAGTTGAGATTACTTTGTCATGACGAGGATAATGAAGATTTCGAAACGATTGAGCAAGAAGTATTCTTAGGTAATCTTCCGTATATGACCGAGAAGGGGTCATTTGTAATTAATGGTGCAGAAAGAGTTATTGTTTCCCAGCTTCACCGTTCTCCAGGTGTGTTTTTTGCTCAAAGCAAGCATACTAATGGCACGAAGCTTTACTCTGCCAGAATTATACCTTTCAAAGGATCATGGATTGAATTTGCAACTGATATTAATAATGTCATGTATGCTTATATCGATCGTAAAAAGAAGTTCCCTGTAACGACTTTGCTAAGATCTATTGGCTATGGCACTGATAAAGATATTCTCGATCTGTTCGGTTTATCTGAAGAAGTTAATGCTACTAAGACAGCAATGAAAAAAGTGGCTGGACGTAAGTTAGCTGCAAGGGTTCTAAGAACTTGGGTAGAAGATTTCGTAGATGAAGATACTGGTGAAGTAGTTTCTATCGACCGAAATGAAGTATTGCTTGAGCGTGATACCATTCTTACTGATGAAGATATTGATATGATCTTGGATTCAGGCTCGAAAAGCATCATCCTCCATAGAGAAGATGTGAACGTGGCTGATTACTCTATCATTTATAATACATTACAAAAAGATACCTCTAACTCTGAGAAAGAGGCTGTAGAAGTTATCTATCGCCAGTTGAGAAATACTGAAGCTCCTGATGAGTCAACTGCTCGTGAGGTTATTCATAGTTTATTCTTTTCTGACAAGCGTTATGATCTAGGAGAAGTTGGTCGTTATAGAATCAACAAAAAGCTAGGTCTAGACATCGATTCTACTAAAATCGTCCTGACTAAGGAAGATATTATCAATATCGTGAAATACCTGATTGGACTTATTAACTCTAAGGCTGTTGTCGATGATATTGATCACTTGAGCAATAGACGAGTAAGAACTGTAGGCGAGCAGCTTTATAGCCAATTCGGTGTAGGTCTGGCCAGAATGTCCAGAACTATCCGTGAAAGAATGAACGTTCGTGACAATGAAGACTTTAAACCAGTCGATTTGATCAACGCTCGTACTCTTTCTTCTGTAATCAATTCCTTCTTCGGAACAAACCAGCTTTCTCAGTTTATGGATCAAACCAATCCATTGGCAGAGTTGACTCACAAGAGACGACTTTCAGCTTTGGGTCCAGGTGGTCTATCAAGAGAAAGAGCAGGATTTGAGGTTCGAGATGTTCACTATACGCACTACGGTCGTCTATGTACTATCGAAACTCCAGAAGGTCCAAACATTGGTTTGATTTCTTCTCTTTGTGTTCACGCCAAAGTGAATTCAATGGGCTTCCTTGAAACTCCTTACCGTAAGGTGAAGGACGGTAAAGCAAGTATGAAAGCAGAGGATGTGTTATTCCTTACAGCTGAAGAAGAAGATGACCATAATATTGCACAGGCAAATGCGCCTTTGGATGAAAATGGTAAGTTTATCAATGAAAAAGTAAAAGCGAGATTTGAAGGCGACTTCCCTGTATTGGAGCCTTCTGAAATCACTTATATGGACGTTGCTCCTAACCAAATTGTATCAGTTGCTGCATCTTTGATTCCTTTCTTGGAGCATGATGATGCAAACCGTGCATTGATGGGATCCAACATGCAACGTCAAGCAGTTCCTTTGTTGAAAGCCGAAGCACCTATTGTAGGTACTGGTCTTGAAGCAAAAGCTGCTGTAGATTCTAGATCTCTAATCATTGCGGAAGCAAATGGTGTAGTAGATTATGTGGATGCTAAGAAAATCACCATCAAGTACGATCTGACTGATGATGAGCTTTTGGTTAATTTCACTGACGAATACAAGTCTTACAATCTTATCAAGTTCAGAAGAACTAACCAAGACACTACAATCAACCTTACTCCTTTGGTGCTGAAAGGCCAAAAGGTGAAAAAAGGCCAGGTTCTAGTAGAAGGTTATTCTACTAATAACGGTGAGCTAGCTCTAGGTAAAAACTTGAAAGTGGCATACATGCCTTGGCAAGGATACAACTTTGAGGATGCTATCGTAATCTCTGAGCGAGTGGTAAGAGAAGACGTCTTTACCTCTATTCACGTAGAAGAATTCCAATTGGAAGTTCGTGATACGAAGAGAGGTGAAGAAGAATTGACTTCTGAAATCCCTAACGTTTCTGAAGAAGCAGTTAAAAATCTTGATGAGCATGGTATCATCGCGATTGGAGCTGAAGTAAAAGAAGGCGATATCATCATCGGCAAGATCACTCCAAAAGGAGAAACTGATCCTACTCCAGAAGAGAAATTGCTTAGAGCAATCTTCGGTGATAAAGCTGGTGACGTGAAAGATGCTTCCTTGAAAGCTTCACCTTCCTTGAATGGTGTTGTAATTGAGACTAAGCTTTTCGCTAGACCTAAGAAGGACAAGGATATTAGAGCAAAATCTAAAGCTGATGTTGAAAAACTGAAGGGTAGATACTCTAAAGATCTTTTGGGACTAAGAGCTCGAATGATTAATAAGATGGTTACTATCCTAGAAGGCAAAACTTCTCAGGGTGTTAAACATAAATTTGGTGATGAGATCATCACTAAAGGTCAGAAGTTCAACTTGAAGAACATTGAAAACAACCTTTTCCCTGCTAAGAATCCTTACAGAGATGAGAGTAACTACAATGTGCCTGAAGAAGCTAACCTTATATCTGATATCGTTCTTGACGACTGGACAAATGATGCACATATCAATGGGCTAATTGTTCACTTGGTTAAAAACTTTATTAACTCTAGAAATGAGATCGCTGGTACTTTCAAGAGAGAGAGATTTACTCTAGAAGTAGGGGATGAACTTCCTGCTGGTATCGTTCAACTTGCTAAAGTATACATCGCTAAGAAGCGTAAGCTTAAAGTAGGTGATAAGATGGCAGGTCGTCACGGTAACAAAGGTATCGTAGCAAGAATTGTAAGAGACGAGGATATGCCATTCCTTGAGGATGGAACTCCAATGGATATCGTATTGAATCCGCTAGGTGTACCTTCTCGTATGAACATAGGTCAGATCTTCGAAACCGTATTGGCTTGGGCCGGACAGGTACTGGATAAGAAATACGCTACACCAATTTTTGATGGCGCTTCTATGGAAGAAGTAGCTCACGAATTGGAATTAGCAGGCTTACCAGCTTACGGTCGTACTTACCTATACGATGGTCTTTCAGGTGTGAAATTCGATCAGCCAATTACAGTAGGTATTGCATACATGCTGAAACTTGGTCACTTGGTAGATGATAAGATGCACGCCCGTTCAATCGGACCATACTCATTGATTACGCAGCAGCCATTGGGTGGTAAAGCCCAGTTTGGTGGACAGCGTTTCGGAGAGATGGAAGTTTGGGCACTGGAAGCATTCGGTGCATCACACGTACTTCAGGAAATCCTGACAGTGAAGTCTGATGACGTAATCGGTAGAGCAAAAGCTTATGAAGCAATTGTGAAGGGTGAAAACCTTCCTAAGCCTAATATTCCTGAATCATTCAATGTATTGGTTCATGAATTGAGAGGTTTGGCTCTTGAAATTACCCTAGATTAATAAAGCGAATGGGCTCGCAAGAGCCCTTTACATATCTTTCAAAAAACTATGGCGTTCAGAAAAAATAAAAAACTTAACAATGATTTTTCCAGAGTCACCATTAGTTTGGCTTCCCCAGAATCTATTCTGGATAGCTCAAACGGTGAGGTGACCCAGCCAGAGACGATCAACTATAGAACTTATAAGCCTGAAATGGGTGGTTTGTTCTGTGAGAGAATCTTTGGTCCGGTCAAAGACTGGGAATGTCATTGTGGCAAGTACAAGCGCATCAGGTATAAAGGTATTATCTGTGATCGCTGCGGTGTAGAGGTTACAGAGAAGAAAGTAAGAAGAGAGAGAATGGGGCACATCGAACTGGTTGTACCAGTTGCTCACATTTGGTATTTCAAATCTCTTCCTAATAAAATCGGTTATCTTCTTGGTCTTCCAACTAAGAAGCTTGATCAGATAGTCTATTACGAGCGATATGCGGTAGTTCAGGCAGGTATCAAAGCAGAAGAGGGAGTTCAGTATTTGGATTTCTTGACTGAAGATGAATACCTGGATATCATGGACAAGCTTCCTAAGGAAAACCACATGCTTGATGATGCAGATCCAAACAAATTTATCGCCAAAATGGGTGCTGAAGCTTTGGAAATGTTATTGGCAAGAATTGATTTGGATGACCTTTCTTACGCACTTCGTCACCAGGCTGCTACTGATACGTCTCAGCAGAGAAAAGCAGAAGCGCTGAAAAGACTGAAAGTAGTAGAAGCATTCCGTGATGCTAGAACCAGAATCGAAAACCGCCCAGAGTGGATGGTAGTTCGTATGGTTCCAGTGATTCCACCGGAATTGCGTCCATTAGTTCCTTTGGATGGTGGTCGTTTTGCTACTTCCGATTTGAATGACCTTTATAGAAGAGTAATCATCAGAAACAACCGTCTGAAGAGATTGATAGATATCAAAGCTCCAGAGGTGATTTTGAGAAATGAAAAGAGAATGCTTCAGGAAGCTGTCGATTCTCTATTCGATAACTCTAGAAAAGTAAATGCGGTAAGATCTGATGGAAACCGTGCTTTGAAATCCCTTTCCGATATGTTGAAAGGTAAGCAAGGTCGATTCCGTCAAAACTTGCTCGGTAAGCGTGTGGATTACTCCGGTCGTTCTGTGATCGTGGTTGGTCCTGAGTTGAAGCTTCACGAGTGTGGTCTTCCTAAAAATATGGCGGCTGAGCTTTTCAAGCCTTTTATCATCAGAAAACTGATTGAAAGAGGTATTGTAAAGACTGTTAAGTCTGCTAAGAAAATTGTGGATCGTAAGGATCCAGTGGTTTGGGATATTTTGGAAAATGTACTAAAAGGACACCCAGTGCTCCTTAACCGTGCTCCTACGCTTCACAGACTAGGTATCCAAGCTTTCCAACCAAAACTAATAGAAGGAAAAGCTATCCAGCTTCACCCATTGGTATGTACTGCATTCAACGCCGATTTTGACGGTGATCAGATGGCAGTTCACGTACCTCTTGGTCATGAAGCGATTTTGGAAGCTTCTACTTTGATGCTTTCTTCTCACAACATTCTTAATCCAGCGAATGGAGCTCCAATTACTGTTCCTTCTCAGGATATGGTGTTGGGCCTATATTATGTGACTAAGGGTAAGAGATCTACGCCAGAAGAGATCGTTGCTGGTGAAGGAATGACTTTCTATAGCGTAGAAGAAGTGATCATCGCAATGAATGAAGAGCAAATCTCCAAGCATGCGAATATCAAGTGTAAAGTACAGCTAAGAACTGAAGATGGCGGATATAAGGATGAGATCATTGAGACTGTAGCCGGTCGTTTGATTTTCAACCAGTTTGTGCCAAAAGAAGTTGGTTATGTAAATGAGCTTTTGACTAAGAAAAAACTTCAGCAGATTATCGCTAAGGTGGTTAAAGTTTGTGGAATGGCACGTACAGCTCAGTTCTTGGATGACATCAAGAACCTAGGATTTCAAATGGCCTACAAAGGCGGTTTGTCCATGGGACTTAATGATGTAATTATTCCAGAGGAAAAAGAACCGATGATTGCCAAAGCCAAAGTTGAGGTAGATGAGGTTTGGAATAACTATAGAATGGGTCTGATCACAGACAACGAGCGTTACAACCAAGTAATTGATATCTGGACTCGTACCAACTCTCATTTGACTAATAATCTTATGAAGCAGATGGAAGAGGATAAGCAAGGATTCAATGCGATCTACATGATGATGCACTCAGGAGCTCGTGGTTCCAGAGAACAAATTCGTCAGTTGGGTGGTATGAGAGGTTTGATGGCTAAGCCACAGAAAAACCTTCAAGGTTCTGTAGGTGAAATCATTGAAAACCCGATCCTATCTAACTTCAAAGAAGGTCTGGATGTATTGGAGTACTTTATCTCTACACACGGTGCACGTAAAGGTCTTGCCGATACTGCATTGAAGACTGCTGATGCTGGTTACCTAACCAGACGTCTAGTGGATGTAGCTCAGGATATGATTATTACTGAGGATGATTGTGGTAGCTTGAGAGGACTTCTTGTACAACCGTTGAAAGACAATGACGAGATCGTTGAACCTCTTTCTGAAAGAGTTCTTGGACGTGTATCTGTTCATGATATATTCCATCCACTTACAGAAGAATTGATCGTAGAATCAGGTCTTGAGATAAATGATGAGGTTGCTAAGTTGATCGATGAGTCTGGAATTGAAGAAGTTGAGATCAGATCTGTATTGACTTGTGAGACCCGTAGAGGTGTTTGTGGTAAATGTTACGGTAGAAACCTTACAACTGGCCACATGGTACAGGAAGGTGAATCTGTTGGCGTTATCGCTGCTCAGTCGATCGGTGAGCCAGGCACTCAGCTTACACTAAGAACGTTCCACGTAGGTGGTACAGCATCAAACATGGCTGTAGAAGCCAGTGTGATCGCTAAGTTCGACGGTGTTGTAGAATTTGATGACGAATTGAGATTGATCGAGACTACTAATAAGGATGGTGAGCATATCACTGTAGTAATGGGTAGATCTGGTGAAATCAAGATCAATGATCCTAAGACTGGAAAGACCTTTGTGTCAAACCATGCTCCTTATGGTTCGATTATAAATGTGAAGGATGGAGAGAAAGTTACAAAGGGTCAGACTCTATGTAAGTGGGATCCATATAACGCAGTAATTCTTTCTGAATTCGACGGTAAAATTGAATTTGAAGCAATTGTAGAAGGCGTTACTTACAAGGAAGTGTCCGATGATCAGACTGGTTTCCGTGAGAAAGTAATTATCGATACAAAAGATAGAACTAGGAACCCTGCAATTATTGTAAACTATGGTGATGAGTCTAAAGGATATAATATTCCAGTAGGAGCTCACTTAGCAATTGAAGCAGGTGATAAAGTAAGATCTGGTCAGATTTTGGTGAAAATCCCAAGATCGGTAGGTAAGACAAGAGATATTACTGGTGGTCTTCCAAGAGTTACTGAACTATTTGAAGCAAGAAACCCATCCAATCCGGCTGTAGTTTCTGAGATCGATGGTGTCGTAACATACGGTGGTATCAAGAGAGGTAACAGAGAGATCATCATCGAATCTAAAGATGGTGTGATCAAGAAATACATGGTATCCTTGTCTAAGCATATCCTAGTTCAGGAGAATGACTTTATCAGAGCTGGCGAACCACTTTCTGATGGAGCTATCACTCCTAATGATATCCTAGCGATCAAAGGCCCAACGGCAGTTCAAGAGTACTTGGTGAATGAAATCCAAGAAGTGTACAGACTGCAGGGTGTAAAAATCAATGATAAGCACATCGAAGTAATTGTAAGCCAAATGATGCAGAAAGTTGAAATCCTTGATGCTGGTGATACTGGATTCCTTCAAAACCAAGTAGTGGATAAGTGGGCTTTCAGAGCAGAGAATGATAATATTCTTGATCGTAAGGTGGTCATGGATGCAGGTGATTCTTCTACTTTAAAGCCAGGAATGATTCTTTCAGCAAGAAGGCTAAGAGATGAGAATTCAAGCTTGAAGCGTAAAGATCTTAAGTTGGTACAAGTACGTGATGCTGAGACTGCGGTCTCTAAGCCTACGCTACAAGGTATTACTGCAGCATCTTTGGGTACTGAGTCATTTATTTCTGCAGCGTCCTTCCAAGAGACTACTAAGGTGCTTTCAGAAGCAGCCATTAGAGGTAAGCGAGATGAATTGAAAGGTCTGAAAGAAAACGTGATTGTGGGTCACTTGATTCCTGCCGGTACTGGTCAGAGAAGATTGCAACCATTGATCGTTGGATCTCAGGATGAGTATGACAAACTTTCTGAAAATATGGAACGTAGCGCTAAAAGATCTAGCGAAGCGATCCTGTAATATTCTAGTAAATTAATTTAAGAGGCCTGTTTCGCAACAGGCCTTTTTTTAATCTATAACAATCATGCAAGACGAAAACGGACAAAAAAAAGGAGATCAACAGATCAATGTAGAGCTCTCGGAGGAAGTGGCAGAAGGTGTTTATTCCAATTTGGCGATGATCGCACATTCTAATTCTGAGTTTGTAATTGATTTTATTCGCTTGATGCCAGGAGTGCCAAAAGCTAAAGTAAAGTCACGGATTATCGTGACTCCAGATCATGCGAAGCGCTTGCTTTCAGCTTTGAAAGATAATATTGAGAAGTACGAAGCAGCATTCGGAAAAATCAATCAATCAGGCGGAGCACCTCAGTTTCCGATTAGTTTCGGAACCCCAGGAGAAGCCTAGAGAAAATATAACTGCTTAGCTTTGTTACTCTTATTACTTTCATTACCTTTGCAGTCCAAAATTTAACAGTTTACGGGAAAACTAAATTTTATCAGTTAATGCCTACTATTCAACAGTTAGTACGAAAAGGTAGAACTACACTGGAGACCAAATCTAAATCAAGAGCTCTGGACGCATGTCCACAGCGAAGAGGAGTTTGTACCAGAGTATACACTACAACCCCTAAGAAGCCAAACTCTGCAATGAGAAAAGTGGCGAGGGTGAGATTGACAAACGGAAAAGAAGTGAATGCTTACATTCCTGGAGAAGGTCACAATCTACAAGAGCACTCGATCGTCTTGATCAGAGGTGGTCGTGTGAAAGATCTACCAGGTGTGAGATATCACATCATCCGTGGTGCACTAGATACCGCAGGAGTTAAAGACCGTAAGCAAGGTCGCTCTAAGTATGGTGCTAAAAGACCGAAGGCAGGCAAAGGTGCTGCAGCTCCGGCAAAGAAAAAATAATAAAAACATTTAGAAAAAATGAGAAAAGCGAAACCAAAGAAGAGATATATTCTTCCTGATCCAAAGTTCAATGACACCCTAGTAACTAGGTTTGTGAACAATCTAATGGTCGATGGGAAGAAGAGTATTGCTTACAGAATTTTCTACGACGCAGTAGAAAAGGTAGAATCCAAAGTAGGTGAGAATGGTCTTGAAGTTTGGAAAAAAGCGCTAAACAATATTTCTCCATCCGTAGAGGTGAAGAGTCGTAGAGTTGGTGGTGCTACATTCCAGGTTCCAATGGAAGTCAGACCTGACAGAAAGATTGCCTTAGGAATTAAATGGATGATCAGCTACGCCAGAAGAAGAGGTGAGAAGACAATGATGGACAGACTTGCTGGCGAAATTATCGCTGCTTCCAAAGGCGAAGGTGCCGGAGTGAAGAAGAAAGATGATACGCACAGAATGGCTGAAGCCAACAAAGCATTCTCACACTTTAGATTTTAATCAATATGGCTAAAAGAGATTTAACACTTACTAGAAATATTGGTATCGCCGCGCATATTGATGCCGGTAAGACTACGACGACAGAGAGAATACTTTTTTACTCAGGCGTATCTCACAAAATTGGTGAGGTACACGACGGTGCAGCTACCATGGACTGGATGGCTCAGGAGCAGGAGAGAGGGATTACGATTACTTCTGCTGCAACTACCGTTTTTTGGGATTACAGAGAGAAAAAATACCAGATCAACATCATCGATACTCCCGGTCACGTTGATTTTACCGTTGAGGTAAACAGATCACTTCGTGTTCTCGATGGATTGGTGTTTTTGTTCAGTGCTGTAGATGGGGTTGAGCCTCAGTCTGAGACGAACTGGAGACTTGCGGATAACTATAAAGTTGCTCGTATTGGCTTCGTAAACAAAATGGACCGTGCTGGTGCAAACTTCCTGGAAGTATGTAAGCAGGTGAAAGAAATGCTAGGCAGCTACGCTGTTCCTTTGCAACTTCCTATCGGTGCAGAAGATAAATTCCGCGGTGTAGTTGATTTGATCAACAATAGAGCTATCGTATGGAATGAGGATGATTTCGGAATGACTTTCGAAGAGATTCCTATTCCAGAGGATATGCTAGAGGAAGTGGCGGAATACAGAGAGCATCTATTAGAGGCAGTAGCGGATTATGATGAATCATTGATGGAGAAATTCTTCGAGGATTCTGAATCCATTACAGCAGATGAGATCCTTTCCGCTTTGAGAAAAGCTACTATTGACATGAAGATTGTACCGATGGTATGTGGATCTTCATTCAAGAACAAAGGAGTTCAGACTATGCTTGATCTAGTAATGGAATTGCTTCCTTCTCCAATGGATAAGGATGATATCATTGCTCATGATATAGACGATGAGGAAGTAGATGTAAGAATCTCTCCTGATGAAACCGAACCTTTTGTAGGGCTTGCTTTCAAAATCGCTACTGACCCATTTGTAGGTCGTCTTTGTTTTGTAAGAGCCTATTCTGGAATTTTGAATTCTGGTTCTTATATATTCAATAGCCGTTCTGGAAATAAAGAGCGTATCTCTAGAGTTTTCCAAATGCATGCCAACAAGCAAAACCAAATCGATGCGCTAAGAGCAGGTGATATTGGTGCAGTGGTAGGCTTTAAAGACATCAAAACTGGTGATACACTTTGCGACGAAAGCCGTAAGGTAGTATTGGAATCAATGGTATTCCCTGAGCCAGTTATTGGTTACGCTATTGAGCCTAAAACTCAAGCTGACGTTGATAAACTTGGTATGGCAATCGCCAAACTTGTAGAAGAAGATCCTACACTTGTAGTTAATACAGATCACGAAACTGGTCAGACTATCTTGAGAGGTATGGGTGAGCTTCACCTAGACATCATCATTGATAGAATGAAGAGAGAGTTCAAGGTTGAAATCAACCAAGGTGCTCCTCAGGTTGCTTACAAAGAAGCTTTATTTGGTTCTATCGAACACAAAGAGGTTTACAAGAAGCAAACCGGTGGTAAAGGTAAATTTGCGGATATCTCATTCGAACTTGGCCCTAAGGATCCTGATCCTGAAACTGGTGAAATCAAGCCAGGACTTGACTTCGTAAATGGTATCGTAGGTGGTGTGATTCCAAAAGAATTCATCCCTTCTATCCAGAAAGGTTTCGCTGAATCCATGAAGAATGGTCCTTTGGCAGGTTATCCTATCGAGTCAATGAAGGTAAGATTGTTCCATGGTTCCTTTCACGACGTCGATTCAGATGCTCTTTCTTTTGAATTGGCAGCTAGAATTGGTTTCAGAGATGCAGCTAAGAGATGTAAGCCAATGTTACTTGAACCAATCATGTCTGTTGACGTGGTTGCTCCAGATGAATACACTGGTCCTATCACTGGTGATTTGAACAGAAGAAGAGGTTTGATGAGAGGGATGGACACGAAAGGAACATCTAGCGTAGTTAGAGCTGCAGTACCATTGTCTGAGTTGTTTGGTTACATTACTGACCTTAGAACGATTACCTCTGGTAGAGCAACAGCTTCATTGACATTCTCTCACTACGAGCCAGTGCCTAACAACATTGCCGAAGGTGTAATTGCTACAGTAAAAGGTCAGAAGGACTAAAAAATATTTGCGATGAATCAGAAAATCAGAATAAAACTAAAATCATACGATCACAGCCTGGTGGATAAGTCATCAGAGAAGATTGTAAAGGCAGTGAAAGCCACTGGTGCAGTAGTAGTAGGTCCAATTCCATTGCCTACTAAAAAGGAGAAATTCACAGTATTGAAGTCTCCACACGTAAGTAAAAAAGCTAGAGATCAGTACCAACTTTGTACATACAAAAGATTGGTTGATATCTATTCTAACTCTTCCAAAACTGTAGATGCTTTGATGAAAATCGAGCTTCCTAGTGGAGTTGATGTAGAGATCAAAGTTTGATCGAACTGGATTAATATTAAAAAAACCTGCTTTTCGAAGCAGGTTTTTTTTGCTCTAGAGCCCGATTATAGAGTGACTATGGCTATAAATGCCTGAGTCACAATTGAAATATTTCATATTACATAGAAAATTTAGGATTACGGATTTGTTGCAGAATTTAATTTCAGTAACTTTGCAGTCCTTTAAAGGGGACCCCGACAGCTAAATGCATGTGGGGGATTATATTATCTTATAAAAGATGTCTGGTATAATAGGTAGAAAAGTAGGAATGACTAGCATTTTCAGTGCCGATGGACGTAACGTCGCATGCACGCTAATAGAAGCTGGTCCTTGTGTAGTGACGCAAGTAAAAAACGTTGAAACAGACGGGTACAACGCTGTGCAGTTGGGTTATGGTGAGCGTAAAGAGAAAAATACGCCTAAACCATTGATCGGCCATTTTAAAAAGGCTGGTACAACTCCAAAGCGCAAAGTTGTTGAGTTCAGAGATTTCCGGGTTGAGTTTGAAGGCCAGGTAAATCTAGGGGCTACTGTGAAGGCTGGTGAAGTATTTATTGAAGGCGACTTCATAGATGCTATCGGAACTTCAAAAGGTAAAGGATTCCAGGGTGTAGTAAAGCGTCATGGTTTTGCTGGTGTGGGTGGACAAACTCACGGTCAGCATAACAGAGGTAGACACCCAGGTTCAATTGGTGCGTGTTCTTGGCCATCCAGAGTATTCAAAGGAATGAGAATGGCTGGTAGAACTGGTGGGGACAGAGTAAAGGTAGTCAACCTTAAAGTGTTGAAAATCTATGCTGACAAAAACCTATTATTGGTTTCTGGTTCTGTACCTGGTCCTAAAAATTCTTTCGTTATTCTAGAGAAGTAAGCCATGGAATTAGCAGTAATTAATCAAAAAGGAGAAGACACAGGTAGAAAAATCAGCTTGTCTGATGAGATCTTCGCAATCGTTCCTAACGATCACGCGATATACCTTGATGTCAAGCAGTACTTGGCTAACCAAAGACAAGGTACGCACAAGTCTAAAGAAAGAAATGAGATAGCTGGTTCTACTCGTAAGATCAAAAAGCAAAAGGGCACTGGTAGTGCACGTGCTGGATCTATCAAGTCACCACTATTCCGAGGAGGAGGAAGAGTATTTGGTCCACAGCCAAGAGACTATTCTTTCAAATTGAATAAAAAGGTAAAACAACTAGCCAGAAAATCTGCACTTGCTTATAAAGTGAAAGAGAACAGCTTGTCAGTATTGGAAAGCATCACTTTAGATGCACCAAAGACTAAGAGCTACATGGCATTGCTTAACGGTTTGTCTCTTGGAGATAAGAAGACGTTGCTAGTACTTCCTGAGGAAAATACTAACGTATTCTTAGCCAGCAGAAACTTGCCAAAGGCAAAAGTTGTGACTGTAAATGATGTAAATACTTACCAAGTTCTAAATGCTGATCACCTTGTGATCTGTGAAGGTTCTATCAGTAAGTTGGAAACCATTTTATCGAAATAAGACAATGGATATTCTAAAGCAGCCTTTAATTACAGAAAAGATTTCTGCCATGAACGAAAGAGGCGTTTATGGATTCATCGTGGAAAAAACTGCGAAGAAACCAGAAATCAAACACGCTGTAGAGAAAACGTTTGGTGTGAAAGTGGTTTCTATCAGAACCATCAGATATGCTGGAAAGCATAAATCTAGATACACCAAAGCGAAAGTGGTTTCAGGCTTTACCAACGCTTTTAAGAAAGCAATCGTGCAAGTAGCCGATGGTGAAGTGATTGATTTTTACGGAGAAATTTAATTGAATCTATATCATGGCAATTAAAAAGTTGAAGCCTGTAACTCCAGGGACAAGATTCAGAGTAGCTCCAGCATTTGACGAGATAACTGCGTCGAAGCCGGAAAAATCTCTTCTTGCTCCTATCAAGAAGTCAGGTGGACGAAATAATGAAGGCAAAATGACCGTCCGCAATATCGGTGGTGGTCATAAGAGAAGACTACGTATCGTAGACTTCAAAAGAACTAAGTTTGGTGTACCAGCGACAGTGAAAGCTATCGAGTATGATCCAAACAGAACGGCTCGTCTTGCTCTACTATATTATGCAGATGGTGCTAAGGCCTACATTATCGCCCCGGAAGGTTTGTCAGTAGGACAAACAGTGATTTCCGGTGAGCACGTTGCTCCAGAAGTGGGTAACGCAATGCCAGTAGCTAACATTCCAATGGGTACAATTGTACACTGTGTGGAATTGAAGCCAGGCAAAGGAGCCGCAATGGTAAGAAGTGCTGGAGGTTATGCACAGATCGTAGCCCGTGATGGGAAATACGTGACAGTAAAACTTCCGTCTGGTGAGATGAGACTTGTACTAAATACGTGTATGGCAACTGTTGGGACTGTTTCCAATGGTGATCACATGAACGTAGTATTGGGTAAAGCCGGTCGTAAAAGATGGCTCGGATCAAGACCTCGTGTAAGAGGTGTTGCGATGAACCCAGTAGATCACCCAATGGGTGGTGGTGAAGGTCGTTCTTCTGGAGGACATCCTAGATCTAGAAAAGGTCTATTGTCTAAAGGTAAGAAAACAAGATCTCCTAAGAAGTATTCAAACAAGTTCATCGTAAGCAAAAGATCTAAATAATTATGGCACGTTCATTAAAAAAAGGTCCTTATATCGAGCACCATCTTGTGAAGAAAGTGGATGCTCAGAACGAATCAGGAAAGAAATCGGTAATCAAGACTTGGTCAAGAAAATCAATGATTTCTCCAGATTTCGTAGGACATACCTTCGCTGTGCATAATGGGAATAAATTCATTCCGGTATTTGTAACAGACAACATGGTAGGTCATAAGCTAGGTGAATTTGCTCCTACCAGAAATTTCAGAGGCCACATTGCCAAAAAAGATAAAGGAAAGAGATAATCATGGAAGCATTAGCAAAATTAAATAATGTACCTACCTCTCCGCGTAAGATGCGCCTTGTGGCTGACCTTGTCAGAGGCAAGAGAGTAGGAATGGCACTTACCATTTTGAAGTTTACTCCTAATCATGGAGCTATTCGACTTGAGAAGTTGTTGCTTTCCGCTGTTGCCAACTGGCAGGCGAAAAACCCTGATGCCAAATTAGAAGAGGCTGACCTTTTCATCAAGACTTTAATGGTAGATGAAGGTAGAATGCTTAAGAGATTAAGACCAGCTCCTCAAGGTAGAGGCCACAGAATCCGCAAGAGATCAAATCATGTAACCCTAGTAGTTGATTCATTCAACGACCAGTCTGTTACCGCTGATGTAGTAGAAACAAACGAAAAGGCAAATTAAGAACAGACTATGGGACAAAAGATCAACCCAATAGGATTTAGACTTGGTGTAGTCAAAGGCTGGGATTCCAACTGGTATGGTGGGAAAGACTTTGCTGAAAAACTACACGAAGATCAAAAGATCCGTAAGTACGTCCTTGCCAGAATTCCTAAGGGAGGGATTTCTAAGGTGATTATTGAGCGTACGCTTAAGAGAATCACTCTTACGATACATACTGCCCGTCCAGGTGTTGTAATTGGTAAAGGTGGAGCCGAAGTAGATAAACTGAAAGAAGAGCTTAAGAATATCACTAATAAGGATATTCAAATTAATATCTTTGAGATCAAGCGTCCTGAATTGGATGCGAAATTGGTAGGTGAATCAATCGCTCAGCAGCTTCAAGCAAGAATTTCTTTCAGAAGAGCTATGAAGCAAGCTATTGCAGCATCCATGAGAGTGGGAGCGGAAGGAATCAAAGTTAAACTTTCTGGACGTCTAGGCGGAGCCGAAATGGCCCGTTCTGAAATGTACAAAGAAGGAAGAATTCCTCTTCACACATTGAGAGCAGATATTGATTACGCACTTTCAGAAGCCCTTACGGTTTATGGACTTATCGGAATCAAAGTTTGGATTTTCAAAGGTGAAGTGTACGGTAAGAGAGATCTTTCTCCTAATCAAGGTGCAGCTAATGAGCCAAAGGGTGCTCGTAATGCAGGCCCTAAGAGAAACGATGGTCCAAGACGAAGAAAAAGAAATAACTAATTTTCACCCATAAGTGAGAACTCATGTTACAGCCAAAAAGAACTAAGTATAGGAAAATGCAAAAGGGCCGTGTCAAAGGCATTGCACAAAGAGGGCACACGCTTTCTTTTGGCAACTTTGGCATCAAGTCCCTTGAGCCAGGATGGATAACATCCCGTCAGATCGAGGCAGCTCGTATCGCAATGACGAGAGCAATGAAAAGAGAAGGACAGGTTTGGATCAGAATTTTTCCTGACAAGCCTATCACGAAAAAGCCAGCGGAGGTTCGTATGGGTAAAGGTAAAGGTGCTCCTGAATATTGGGTAGCAGTTATCAAACCAGGAACGATCCTTTTCGAAGCTACAGGTGTAAACCTGGAAACAGCACAAGCGGCGTTAAGACTTGCACAGCAAAAGCTACCTGTAAGTACTAGATTTGTTGTTCGTAGAGATTACGCTGAATTATAAGCACTATGAAAAATACAGAAATCAATTCACTTTCAGTAAGTGAAATCGCCGAGCGACTTGTCGCTGAGCAGGAGAGTCTAACCAAACTTAGGTTTGCGCACTCGATATCTCCTATAGAGAATCCTAACAGAATCCGCGAGACCAAGCGCTTTATCGCAAGATTAAAGACTGCATTGGCTGCCAAATAACTAGCTAACAAAAAGAATATGGCTACGATAGAGAGAAATCTTCGAAAAGAAAGAGTTGGTAAGGTGGTTAGCAACAAGATGGACAAGTCCATCACTGTAGTGATAGAGCGTCGCGTAAAGCACGCTATCTACGGTAAGTTTGTCACCAAAACAACCAAATTTATGGCTCATGACGAGACCAACGAGTGTAACCCAGGTGACCTCGTGAAAATAAGCGAAACTCGTCCGCTGAGTAAGAACAAGCGTTGGAGAGTAGTTGAAATTATTGAAAGGGCTAAGTAATTATGATCCAGCAAGAATCAAGACTAAGCGTAGCGGATAATTCTGGTGCCAAAGAGGTATTAGTGATCCGCGTATTGGGAGGAACAAAGAAGAGATATGCTTCTATCGGCGACAAAGTCGTTGTGACAGTAAAATCTGCTCTTTCTTCCAGCAGCATGAAAAAAGGTACCGTATCAAGAGCGGTAATCGTGCGTACTCGTAAAGAAATAAGAAGAAAAGACGGTTCTTATATTCGTTTCGAGGATAACGCAGCTGTGTTATTGAACAACAATGATGAGCCAAGAGGCACACGTATCTTTGGCCCAGTGGCTAGAGAGTTGAGAGAGAAGCAGTTCATGAAAATCGTTTCTTTGGCCCCTGAAGTATTGTAATCATGGAAAGAAAAATGAACAAGCAAACAAAGCTTCACATCAAAACCGGTGATACTGTAAAAGTGATCGCAGGCGATGATAAAGGCAAAACAGGGAAAGTAGTTTCTGTAGATAAGCAAAAAAGTAGAGCAATCGTTGAGGGTCTTAACATGATCACTAAACACGTGAAGCCTACTGCGGCTAAGCCTCAGGGTGGAATCGATAAGAAAGAAGCTGCAATGCATATTAGTAACCTTAAGCTTGTAGATCCTAAAACTGGTGAAGCCACTAGAACAGGTCGCAAAGCAGGTGAAAATGGTAAATTAGTAAGATACTCTAAGAAAACTGGGGAGGTAATCAATGGCTAATCCAAGAATCAAGCAAAAATATGTGGACGAAATCGTCCCTGCGTTGAAAGAGAAATTTCAATATGCTTCAGTAATGCAAGTGCCTAAGTTGGAGAAAATTGTTCTCAATAAAGGTATAGGCGCTGCTGTTGCTGATAAGAAATTGGTTGATCAAGGTGTAGAAGAGCTTTCTTTGATCACTGGTCAAAGAGCTGTTTCGACTATCGCAAAAACTTCTGTTTCCAACTTTAAGTTGAGAGAAGGAATGCCTATCGGAGCTAAAGTTACTTTGAGAGGTAAGACAATGTATGAATTCCTTGATCGTTTGATCGCAATTGCACTTCCACGTGTGAGAGATTTCAAAGGTATTTCTGATAAAGGTTTTGACGGAAGAGGCAATTACACACTAGGTGTGCAAGAGCAAATCATCTTCCCTGAGATCAGCATCGAGAAAGTCAACAGAATCTCAGGTATGGATATTACATTCGTTACCTCTGCTAAAACAGATGAGGAAAGTCTAGAATTGTTCAAGGCTTTCGGAATGCCTTTCGTTAAAAAAACTAAAGAAGAATAGTCATGGCAAAAGAGTCAATCAAAGCTCGTGAGAGAAAAAGAGAGCGTCTGGTAGCCAAGTATGCTGATAGAAGAGCCGCGCTGAAAGCAGCCGGTGATTATGAAGCTCTTGATAAATTGCCAAAGAACGCATCTCCAGTTAGACTTCACAACAGATGTAAACTAACTGGTCGCCCTAAAGGCTACATGAGAAAGTTCGGTATCAACAGGGTAACCTTCAGAGAAATGGCCTCAGCAGGCAAGATCCCTGGAGTGACTAAGTCCAGCTGGTAAAAAAACGACAGTAGTTTTTATTATAAAAATCAATTCGTAACTTTGCACGCCCAAAACGGGTGTAGCTAGACTATAAAATACAATGACTGATCCAATAGCTGATTATCTGACAAGGTTGAGAAACGCCATTAAGGCGTCTCACCGAATCGTAGAAATTCCTGCTTCTAACATCAAGAAAGAGATTACAAAAGTATTGCACGAGAAAGGATATATTCAGAATTACAAGTTTGAAGAAAATGGCCCTCAAGGTTCCATCAAAATTGCTCTGAAATTCAATCCTGTTACTAAGCAAAATGCTATTGTAAGCTTGAAGAGAGTTAGTACGCCAGGTTTGAGAAAATATGTGAAACATACGGAGCTTCCAAGAGTAATCAACGGACTCGGAATAGCAATCGTTTCCACATCTAAAGGTGTGATGACAGACAAAGAAGCCCGCACAGAGGGTGTAGGTGGAGAAGTTCTTTGCTACGTATACTAATTTACAATCATGTCTAGAATAGGTAAAAAACCAATAAATATACCCAGCGGTGTTACTGTAGACGTCACAGCTCATGGAACTGTGACTGTTAAAGGTCCAAAGGGTACACTGACTCAGGATGTGAATCCCGATATTCAAGTGAAAGTAGAAAACAACGAAGTAGTTGTTGCGCGTCCTACCGATTCCAAAAGACACAAGTCTATTCACGGTCTTTACAGATCATTAATCAACAATATGGTGATTGGTGTTTCTGAAGGATACAAGAAAGATCTTGAGCTTGTGGGTGTAGGTTATAAGGCTTCTAACCAAGGTCAGATTCTAGAATTGAATCTTGGTTATTCTCACGGTATCTACTTCATGTTACCTGAAGAGGTATCATTGAAGACAGAAACTCCTAAAGGTAAAAATCCAATCATTACTTTGGAGTCAATTGATAAGGAATTGATTGGACAAGTGGCAGCGAAAATCAGATCTCTTCGTAAGGTTGAACCTTACAAAGGAAAAGGTGTGCGCTTCATTGGTGAACAAGTTAGACGTAAGGCTGGTAAGACTGCCGGTAAAAAATAATAGGTTATGGCATTTAATAAGAATTCCAGAAGACTTAGAATCAAGCAGGGTATCAGAAGAAAGATTTCTGGTACAGATTCCAGACCTCGTTTGTCAGTTTTCAAAAGCAATACTGGCATATATGCGCAGCTTGTTGATGACCTTAAGGGTCAGACTTTAGCCCAGGCTTCTTCCAAGGAATTGGGAGCAAAGGCTAACACTAATGTATCAGTATCTAAAGAGGTAGGTAAAAAACTTGCTGAAAGAGCTGTTGCAAACGGAGTAGAATCCGTAGTATTTGACAGAAATGGCTACTTGTATCATGGGAATGTGAAAGCTTTGGCAGATGGTGCCAGAGAAGGAGGCCTTAAATTTTAATAAGCTATGTCTCAACTAAGAAGAAAGCCTATCAGGGCTACAGATACAGATTTAAAAGAAAAAGTAGTAGCTATTAACCGAGTAGCCAAAGTGGTAAAAGGTGGTAGAAGATTCTCTTTTTCAGCAATTGTTGTAGTAGGAGATGGCCAAGGTGTTGTTGGTTACGGATTGGGTAAAGCCAATGAAGTAACTGATGCTATCACTAAGGGTATCGAAGATGCAAAGAAGAATTTGGTGAAAGTGCCAATCTTGAAGGGTACTATCCCTCATGAGCAAATTGGTAAATTCGGCGGAGGATTTGTTTTGATCAAACCAGCAGCACCAGGTACCGGCGTTATCGCAGGTGGCGCAATGCGAGCAGTTTTGGAAAGTGCTGGCGTTACAGACGTACTAGCTAAATCCAAAGGATCATCCAATCCTCATAACGTGGTAAAGGCGACTATCGAAGCCTTGGTTCAGCTAAGAGATGCTATCGCTGTTTCACAACAGAGAGGTGTTAAAATGTCTAAAGTGTTTAACGGATAATCATCATGGCTAAAATCAAAATCACGCAAACAAAAAGTACCATCGATAGACCAAAGGATCAAAAAGCAACTATCACTGCTCTAGGTCTTGGTCGTATCAGCAAATCAGTGATCGTAGAAAATACGCCACAGATTGCAGGTATGGTAAATAAAGTTAATCACCTTGTAAAAGTGGAGGAAGCTTAATTATGAAACTGCATACATTAACACCAGCTGAAGGATCTACCAAAAATCGTAAGAGAATTGGTAGAGGTACAGGTTCAGGTAGAGGTGGAACTTCTACAAGAGGTCACAAAGGAGCTAAATCAAGATCAGGTTATAAGTCTAAATTAGGTTTTGAAGGTGGTCAAATGCCTCTTCAGAGAAGAGTTCCTAAATTTGGATTCAAAAGCTTGAATAGAGTTGAGTTCAAACCAGTTAATTTGGATACATTGCAAAGCCTTGCTGAGCAGTACAATCTTGACGTAGTAAACATGGAGACTATTGTTTCTCATGGAATTGCTTCTAAGAATGACAAAATCAAAATCCTCGGTGGAGGTGAATTGAAGTCCAAATTAGACGTAACTGCTCACAAATTCTCGGCTACTGCAGTAGTAGCTATTGAGAAAGCGGGTGGAACGGTAAACACAATTTAATTTAATGAAAAAGTTTATTTCGACAGTTAAGAACATTTTCTCTATCGAAGACCTTAGAGTTAGAATCATGAATACGATCGGTTTTCTGATCATATTCAGATTAGGGTCGTTCATAGTTCTTCCAGGTGTTGATCCTTCTCGTTTAGGAGATGCACCAGAAGGAATCTTTGGATTGATCGATACCTTCCTTGGTGGAGCGTTCAGTAACGCGTCTATCTTCGGTCTGGGCATTATGCCGTATATATCTGCATCCATTGTGTTGCAGTTATTGACTGTCGGAGTACCATATTTTCAGAAAATGCAAAAAGAGGGTGAATCTGGAAGAAAAAGAATCAACCAGATCACTCGAGTTTTGACCATCTTGATCACAATAGCACAAGGTATCGGTTATGTATCCGCTACTATTATGCCTACAGGAGCTGTGATGGTTAGTTCTACTCTATTTATGTTTAGTTCTTTGATTTTACTTTCTGCTGGTACCATGTTTTGCATGTGGCTTGGAGAGAAAATCACTGAAAAAGGTATAGGTAACGGTATCTCTATGCTAATTATGATTGGTATCATTTCAAGATTTCCTGGTGCGCTTATAGCAGAGGGTCTTGAGAAGGGTACTTCAGGTATGTTACTACTTCTTATTGAAGCAGCTGTATTGTTCTTCGTAGTCGTTGGGGTTATAGCCTTGACAGAAGCTACTAGAAGAATCCCTGTACAGTATGCGAAGCAAGTGGTAGGCGGTAAAGTATATGGTGGACAAAGACAGTATATACCTATTAAGGTTAATGCTTCAGGAGTTATGCCAATTATCTTTGCTCAGTCTTTGATGTTCGTTCCTGCACTTATTGCGCAGATTTGGGCTTCAGAGAATGACATTGCCAACTATATTGGTGCTACGTTCAGTGATTTCACATCATGGCAATACAACTTGCTTTTCGCACTGATGATCATTCTTTTCACATTCTTCTATACTGCTATAACGGTTAATCCGGAGCAGATTGCTGAAGACATGAAGAGAAATGGAGGATTTGTTCCCGGTATTAAGCCAGGAGCTCCTACTTCGGAATTTATCGATGGAATCATTTCCAAGATTACACTTCCGGGATCTATTCTGTTAGCTGCGGTAGCTATACTTCCTGCTCTTGCGATTATATCTGGAGTTGGTGGTGAATTTGCTCAGTTCTATGGTGGTACTTCTCTACTTATTATGGTAGGGGTGATCATGGATACTTTGAGACAAATCGAAAGTTACTTGTTAATGAGACATTACGAAGGCATGATGAAAAGTGGTAATGTGAAGAATAATCCTTCTAATTACCAAGTTGCCTAAGATGATTAATTACAAGACTTCTGATGAAGTTAAGTTAATAAAAGAAAGTGCCGATATACTAGCTAAAGCCCACGGGGAAGTAGCGAAACATATCAAGGAAGGGGTAAAGACCTCTTTTCTAGACAAAATTGCTGAGGAGTATATCAGGGATCATAAAGGAGTTCCTTCTTTTAAGGGCTACAATGGATTTCCTGCTTCACTTTGTATTTCTGTTAATGAAACAGTAGTACATGGTTTTCCCAGTGCATATGAATTGAAAGATGGCGATATAATCTCAGTAGATTGTGGAGTCTTTCACCAAGGTTTTCATAGCGATTCCGCTTATACATACCCTATTGGTGAGGTCTCCCCTGCTGTAAAAGCATTATTAAAAGCCACCAAAGATTCACTTTACATTGGAATTGAGCAAGCTGTCTTTGGGAATAGAATCGGTGATGTGGGTAATGCCATCCAAAAGTTTGTAGAAGCAAAGGGCTACACTGTAGTCAGAGAGCTTGTAGGACATGGATTAGGTAAAAATCTACATGAAGCACCAGAAGTTCCTAATTATGGAAAGAAGGGAAGTGGTCCTTTACTGAAAGATGGAATGGTGATCGCCATTGAGCCCATGATTAATCTTGGAACACGAAATATTGTTCAAGAACGCGACGGATGGACTATACGCACTGCGGATAGAAAGCCTTCAGCACATTATGAGCATACAGTAGCGATATTTAAAGATAGAACAGAGGTATTAACCTCTCATAAATACATAGAAGAGAATTTTAAATTCTAATATGGCCAAACAAACATCAATAGAGCAGGACGGTACCATTAAGGAAGCATTGTCTAATGCGATGTTCAAAGTTGAATTAGAAAATGGACATCAGTTGATAGCCCATATTTCTGGTAAAATGCGAATGAATTATATCAAGATCCTTCCAGGTGATCGAGTGAAATTGGAACTGTCTCCCTATGATTTGAGTAAAGGCAGAATTGTATATCGATATAAATAAGACTGAGATGAAAGTAAGAACATCTATCAAAAAAAGGAGTGCTGACTGCAAATTGATCCGTAGAAAAGGAGTGTTGTATGTCATCAATAAGAAGAATCCTAAGTTTAAACAAAGACAAGGTTAAATTATGGCTAGAATTGCAGGGGTAGATATACCAGACAATAAGCGTGGCGTGATCGGACTTACCTATATCTTCGGAATTGGGAGAAGTGCAGCCAAGGCTATTTTGACTAAAGCCGGCATCTCTTTCGACAAGAAAGCTGGTGAGTGGGATGACGATGAGTCAACTTCCATCCGTAACATTATCGCTGAAGAGTTCAGAACAGAAGGTGTACTGAAGTCAGAGATCCAATTGAACATCAAGCGACTACAAGATATCGGTTGCTACAGAGGTTTGAGACACAGAAAAGGACTTCCAGTTCGTGGTCAGCATACCAAGAACAACGCCAGAACAAGGAAGGGTAAGAGAAAAACAGTTGCTAACAAGAAGAAAGCAACTAAATAAAACCTGATTTAGATTATGGCTCAGAAAAGAAACGATAAAGCAAAAGGTAAAAAAAGAGTAGTAAAGGTTGAAGCTGTAGGACAAGCTCACATTAGAGCATCCTTCAACAACATCATTATCTCTCTTACCAACAATGCAGGTCAAGTAATATCTTGGGCTTCTGCCGGTAAAATGGGTTTCAGAGGTTCAAAGAAAAATACTCCTTACGCTGCACAGATGGCCGCACAGAACTGTGGACAAGTGGCATACGACTTAGGTTTAAGAAAAATCGAAGTTTTTGTTAAAGGTCCAGGATCTGGTCGTGAATCAGCGATCAGAACATTGCAAAATGTAGGATTGGATGTGACTACGATCATCGACGTGACTCCTATGCCGCACAACGGCTGTCGTCCACCTAAGCGTAGAAGAGTTTAATTATAAAATTGTAACACAATGGCTAGATATACAGGTCCTAAAGCAAAGATTGCCAGAAAATTTGGCGAAGCTATAGAAGGACATAGCAAGGCACTTGCAAAGAAAAACTATCCTCCTGGTCAACATGGTAGAGGTAGAAGAAAAAAGCAGTCTGAATATGCGATCCAACTTGCTGAAAAACAAAAAGCAAAATACATCTACGGTGTATTGGAAAGACAGTTCGCTAAAATGTTTAATATTGCTTCCAGAAAAACTGGAATTACCGGTGAAAACCTTCTTCAACTTCTTGAAGCAAGATTGGACAATACGGTATATAGAATGGGAATTTCCCCTACCAGAAGAGGTGCTAGACAACTAGTTTCTCACAAGCATGTGCTTGTAAACGGTGAGGTAGTTAATATTCCTTCGTTTACCCTTAGGCCAGGTGATGTGGTTTCTGTAAGAGAAAGATCTAAGTCTCTTGAAGCTATTACTAATAGCCTAGCTGGTAGAGGTGCTAATAAATATTCCTGGTTAGAGTGGGATGGCACTTCGTTGACCGGCAAATTCGTCAGTGTTCCGGGCAGAGATGATATTCCAGAGAATATCAAGGAGCAACTCATTGTCGAACTTTACTCTAAGTAATATTTTAATATTTTCAGCTTTTAAAAAAGAACGAGATATATGTCCATACTAGCATTTCAAATGCCCGAAAAAGTGGTAATGGAAAAAGCCGATGACTTTCATGGCTTATTCACTTTTAAACCACTGGAAAAAGGCTATGGAGTTACAATAGGTAACGCCCTGAGAAGAATTTTGCTTTCTTCCTTGGAAGGTTATGCCATCACTGCTATCAAGATTCCTGGTATAGTGCATGAGTTTTCGACCATCGAAGGCGTAGTTGAAGACGTTACAGATATTATTTTGAACCTAAAGCAGGTGAGATTCAAGAAGGTCCATGAGGCATTTGACGGAAAAATCACTGTTGAGATTAAAAATCAATCTGTTTTCACTGCAGGGGACATTGCTAAGTTCACTTCTTCTTTCGAAATCTTGAATCCAGAGTTGGTGATTTGTCATATCGATGAGACCAAAAACTTTGAGATCGAATTGACGATGGAAAAGGGAAGAGGGTATCTACCAGCTGAAGAATCCAAACCAAAAGAGCAGATTTTCGGTACTATCGCTATCGATGCAGTTTTCACTCCTATTAAGAATGTGAAATACAGTGTTGAAAATACGCGAGTAGAACAGAAGACTGACTTCGAAAAATTGATAATGGAAGTTTCCACTGACGGTTCTATCCACCCGGAGAAAGCCCTGCAGGAATCAGCCAAAATCCTTATCCAACACTTTATGTTGTTCTCTGACCAGACGATGGTTCTTGATTCAACAGGAGTAGCAGAGCCGGAGCCAATCGACGAAGAATTCTTGCACATGAGAAAGCTTCTTAAGACTTCTTTGAGTGATCTTGACCTTTCGGTTAGAGCATTCAACTGTCTTAAAGCTGCTGACGTGAAGACTTTGGGTGATCTTGCCAAGCTTGAAATTTCTGACATGATGAAATTCAGAAACTTTGGTAAGAAATCCCTAGCTGAGCTAGAGCAACTCATTCAGGAAAAAAGTCTAACCTTCGGGATGGATATTTCTAAGTATAAACTTGATGAAGAATAAAAAATAATGAGACACGGTAAGAAATTTAACCACCTTGGAAGGAAGGCCGCTCATAGAAAAGCAATGCTTTCTAATATGGCAACTTCGCTGATTCTTCACAAGCGTATCTCAACCACGCTTGCCAAGGCAAAAGAATTGAAGAAGTACTTGGAGCCACTAGTGACTAGAGCTAAGGAAGATACTACACACAATAGACGTATGGCTTTCGCTTATTTAAAAAATAAGGAAGCTATCATCGAACTATTTGGTGAAGTAATCTCTAAAGTAGCTACTCGTCCAGGTGGGTACACAAGAATTATCAAAACTGGCTTCAGATTAGGTGATAATGCAGAAATGTGTATCATCGAGTTGGTTGACTTCAACGAATTGATGTTGAAAGATGCTCAGCCTGCTAAGAAAACTACCAGAAGATCTCGTAGAGGTACTGGTAAAACAGCAGGTGATGAAGAGACAGCAGCAGCTGCTCCAGCTAAAAAAGAATCTGCAGCCAAAGAAGAAGCTCCTGCAAAGGATGCTGAAGAGCCTAAGGCTCCTGAAGCTTCTGCTGATTCAGCGGAAGAAGAAACTGATAACAAATAAGTTGATCAGTGGCTTCACGATATTGAAAGGATTGGACATTTGTTCAATCCTTTTTTTATACCCTTTTCATTTATCTTCCTTCCCAATAAATATTTAACTTTGGGCAATTACTTAGCAAAATGATCAAACAAAAAGCGACTTTACTCTTAGCCGATGGAACAGTTTTTCACGGTTCTTTAATTGGTAATCCAGGGACAAATGGAGGTGAAATTTGTTTCAACACTGGAATGACAGGATATCAGGAAATTTATACTGACCCATCCTATACTGGACAAATCATTGTAAATACCACTTCTCACATCGGAAACTATGGTGTGATTGACGAAGAAGTAGAATCTGATCATCCTACGATAGGTGGGATTGTAGTCAATACTTTCTCTGATGTTTATTCTAGACTCGATGCTTCAGGTTCCTTGCAGGATTATCTTGTGAAGAATGGGATCACTGGGATTGCAGATATAGATACTCGACAGCTCGTAAGACATCTTCGATCAAAAGGTGCTATGAATGCAATCATCAGCTCAGAATTTGAAGAGGACTTAGATGGCCTCCAAACTGAACTTGCTAAAGTTCCAGATATGGACGGGCTTGAGCTCTCCTCCACAGTCTGTACACAAGAGCCTTATTTCTTCGGTGATGAAAATGCACCTATCAAAGTGGCTTGTATGGATTTCGGTATCAAGAAGAATATCTTAAGAAATCTAGCAGACAGAGGTGTGTATTGTAAGGTGTTTCCAGCAAAAACCTCTCTTGCAGAGATGGAAGAATGGGCTCCAAATGCATATTTCCTATCTAATGGACCAGGTGATCCTGCAGTAATGGAATATGCTGTAAAAACTACAAAGGACATTTTAGGCACAGGCAAACCTCTTTTTGGTATTTGTCTAGGTCATCAGCTTCTTGCTGAGTCATGTGGTATTTCTACCTACAAAATGCACCATGGACACAGAGGATTGAATCATCCTATCAAAAATCTAGTGACTGGTAAAAGTGAAATCACTTCACAGAATCATGGTTTTAATATCACTCGTGAGGATACCGAACAAAATCCAGACGTTGAAATCACTCACGTTCATTTGAATGATAATACGGTTGCTGGAATTCGTCTTAAAAATAAGCCTGCATTTTCAGTTCAATACCATCCGGAATCTTCTCCAGGCCCACATGATTCTCGCTACTTGTTTGACGATTTTATTTCTTTAATTAATAAAAATTAATACCCTTAAACCTTTTAAAACTATGACGTTGATTCAATCAATTCATGCAAGACAAATCCTCGATTCTAGAGGAAACCCTACTATTGAAGTAGATGTGTATACCGAAAATGGAGCTTTTGGACGTGCCGCTGTACCAAGTGGTGCATCTACAGGTATCAACGAAGCAGTAGAGCTTCGTGATGGCGACAAGGGCGCATACATGGGTAAAGGTGTAATGAAAGCTGTTGCTAATGTAAACGACATCATTGCTTCTGAACTTGTAGGCTTTGACGTGTTTGAGCAAAACATGATTGATCAAATCATGATTGACCTTGATGGCACTCCTAATAAAGGTAATCTAGGCGCAAATGCTATCCTTGGTGTTTCTTTGGCAGTAGCTAAAGCTGCAGCTATGGAGTCTAACCAGCCGCTTTACAGATATATCGGTGGCGTGAATGCAAATACGCTTCCTGTTCCGATGATGAACATTATCAATGGTGGTTCTCACTCTGATGCACCTATTGCATTCCAAGAGTTTATGATCCGTCCAGTTGGAGCTCCTACTTTCTCAGAAGCGATGAGAATGGGAACTGAGATCTTTCACAACCTTAAGAAAATTCTTCATGACAAAGGTCTTAGCACTGCAGTAGGAGATGAGGGTGGATTTGCACCTAATTTCTCTGGAGGAACTGAAGAAGCTCTAGAATGTATTTTGGACGCTATTAAGAAAGCAGGTTACAAAGCAGGTGATGATGTGACTATCGCATTGGATTGTGCTGCATCTGAGTTCTTTGTAGATGGTAAATATGATTACACGAAATTTGAAGGTTCTACAGGAGTAGCTAGAAGCAGAGAAGAGCAAGTAGCTTACCTAGCTGAGCTTACTGAGAAATATCCTATCGATTCTATCGAAGATGGATGTGCTGAGGAAGATTGGGCAGGTTGGGCTATGTTGACAGCCAAAATCGGTGATAAAATCCAACTGGTAGGTGATGATCTTTTCGTGACTAACGTTAAGTTCCTTAAAAGGGGAATCGAAGAGAAGTCTGCGAATTCTATCTTGATCAAAGTAAACCAAATCGGAACATTGACCGAGACAATCAACGCAGTAAATCTTGCGCACAAAGCAGGTTTTACAGCAGTAATGTCACACAGATCAGGCGAAACTGAAGATTCTACTATCGCAGATCTTGCAGTAGCATTGAATTGTGGACAGATCAAGACCGGTTCTGCATCTAGATCAGATCGTATGGCTAAATACAATCAATTACTTAGAATTGAGGAGCAATTGGGTGACTCAGCTGTTTTCAACGGTAAGTTCTAACAAGTCCTTTTAAAAATTATAGTTATAAAGACAGCTTGCCTCGGGGAGCTGTCTTTTTTTTGCACCATTTTTGTACCTTGAAGCGCATTAACAATCCTGTCCTATGAGCAAATACCTTAAGTACACCAAGAGTTTTTATTTTCTGGGGCTCGTTTTTTTTATAGCGTGGATGATTTTTATTGATTCCAATAATGTGGTAAACCAAGTGAAATTGAGTAACAAGCTTGGACAGCTCGAAGATCAGAAAGAATTTTATTTAGAGAGAAGAGAGAAAATTAAAACTGAACGAGAGGAATTGATGAGCAATCCTGAACTATTGGAGAAGTTTGCCCGTGAAAAGTACTTAATGAAAAGAAACACTGAAGATCTCTATGTCATTGTTAAAAAGTAAATATCTACTCCTTTGTTTTCTTGCATTTGGGTTGTACCAAACTTCTTCGTTTGCGCAGAGAGAAATTTATTCTGATTCAACTGCATTAAAAGATCGACTGTACTATGGAGGTAATTTTGGGATGCAGTTCGGCTCCACTACTTTAATTGAGGTTTCACCCATCATCGGAGTGATGATCACTCCTAAATTTTCTTCAGGCGTAGGAGTTACTTATCAGTATTTCAAGTCTAGGTATTATTACGGTGGCCAATCAACATCTTATGGAGGTAGAGTTTTTTCTCGCTACAATATCCTTCCTAATATATTTGCTCATGCAGAAATGGAATCCATAAATTTTGATCATTTAGGTTATGGCAAAACTGAGTACGAGCGGATCTGGGCAAATTCCTTATTTCTAGGAGGAGGTTATTTTGCTCCATTTGGTTTTAGGGGAGGAGCTAACTTTACTTTTCTCTACAATGTTTTGCACGACAATCTTCGTTCGCCCTATGGTGAACCATACGTGATCCGTGTTGGTTTTGTGCTTTAAATACCCTAACACATTTTCATGGAATCATTTGTTTCAAAATTATATAAAGCACATCAGGATTGTTCGGAATGCCCTTCACCTAAAGTAATTCAGCAGTTTTTTGAAGATGTACTTGGATTGCTTTTTCCAGAATACTCGGTCGAAAGAATTAACGATAAATTTCAAATAGAAGCTTCGCTCGTTCAATTGAATAATGACCTTTCTTCTATCCTGCATCGAAATCCTCACTTGCACAGTGGAGTTGGATCAAAGATAACAGCTGCCTTTTTTGCTAACCTTGAACAGGTTTTTGATTGGATTCATCAGGATGTGGATGCGATGTTTGCAGGCGATCCAGCCGCCAAATCAAGGACTGAGATATTAAGGAGTTACCCAGGTTTTTATGCAATTTCAGCTTATAGAATTGCACATTCACTGCAAGGATTAGGTGTGCATTTGATACCAAGGATGATCACAGAATTCGCTCATAGTCGTACAGGTATAGATATTCACCCTGGAGCTACCATTGGTCAGCATTTCTGCATAGATCACGGGACTGGAGTTGTCATAGGGGAGACCACTAGAATAGGTAATCATGTGAAGATTTATCAGGGAGTAACTCTAGGAGCATTAAGTGTGGACAAAGCAGATGCGGATAATAAGAGACATCCGACGATAGAAGATAATGTAGTAATCTATTCGGGAGCGACGATTTTAGGAGGAAATACTGTCATCGGAAAAGGTAGTGTAATCGGAGGCAATGTATGGCTAACAAAAAGTGTAGCTCCTAGGAGTAAAGTCTATTACCAAACGCAAATGTACCACGCAGATTCTGCTGTGACAGACATGTACGTTTTCAAAAACGATCAAGATGAAATGAGCCAGTAGAATTTTATTCTTAGGTTTGCAAACTGTATAAATTTCTAGTGCGCTAATTCCATGCGACTAAATAATTATCAATAATAAACGCATGAAGCTATTTGAACTAATAGGAAATACACCACTGATTCAACTGGAGCATATCCCGGTTAATCCAAAAGTTAAGATTTTTTGTAAGCTGGAAGGTCAGAATCCTGGTGGAAGTGTGAAAGACCGAGCTGCTTACAATATGCTTAGAAGTGCCATGGAGCGTGGTGAAATCAAATCTGGAGACAAGCTGGTTGAGGCGACGAGTGGCAACACGGGAATTGCATTGGCTATGGTTGCTAAAGTCCTTGGCTTGGAAATGACCTTGATCATGCCTGACAATTCTACCAAAGAACGTGTAATCTCAATGGAAGCTTACGGAGCAACTGTGATATTGACACCGGCAGCAAAGACAATAGAATATTCCAGAACCCTAGCTGAGCAGATGAGCAAAGATGGCTATTTCATGCTTGATCAGTTTGGTAATCCAGATAATTACCTTGCCCATTATAAGACTACAGGTCCTGAAATATGGGAAGATACGGATGGTGAGATTACCCATTTTGTTTCAGCAATGGGGACTACAGGTACTATCATGGGTGTTTCTAAGTACTTAAAAGAAAGAAATCCTGATATACAGATTGTAGGTACTCAACCTACAGATGGATCAAGTATCCCTGGTATCAGAAGATGGTCACCAGAATTTTTGCCTAAAATATTTGACCCAAGCAGAGTAGATCAGGTAATCGACGTGAGCCAAGATCAGGCTACAGAGATGACCAGAAGAATGGCTAGAGAAGAAGGCATTCTTGCAGGGATGAGTAGTGGTGGAGCGTTACATGCAGCAATTGAACTTGCTAAGAATTTAAAAGAAGGGGTAATTGTTTGTATTACCTGTGACCGTGGCGATCGTTACCTTAGCTCTGATCTATTCGGTTGATACAAGCTATCGATAACCATTTGTTTTTTATTGCCTTCAATATTATTAGGCATCTATTTCCCCGATTCAGGTATTAATACCCTATTTACTTTAGAAATTATTTTTTCTGACTAAGTATGTTTTGGGTATCAATCCCTTTCTATTGCTATAAAAAAGCCTCTTTTGTAAGAGAGTTCTAAGAAATGCAGCTCAATTTGGAGTTCGGCAGTTTGTTTGATTTAATCAATGCGTACCCTTTTGGGGAATAAGTTGAATTATTAAACCAACAATACTATGAACTCAATAGATCGCCAACAAGGAGCAAAACATAAGCAAAATTATGAAGGATCTGATGCTATAGAAAAAATCCGTGAACTGATTGATAAATCAGGATCATGTTTTTTTGTTACATCTACCACATTGAATAATTCACATAAATCCCGTCCTATGTCAGTTCAGAAGACAGACGAGGCGGGTAATGTCTGGTTCCTAAGTGCAAAAGATAGCATGAAGAACATGGAGATTAAAGCTGATACAGATGTGACACTTTATTTCCAAGGTTCTTCCTATTCTGATTTCTTGGAGCTTAACGGTCATGCCGTAATTTCGGATGACAAAGCAAAAATTGAAGAGCTCTGGGATCCAACTGTGAAAGCATGGTTTACCGAAGGAAAGGACGATCCTAGAATTTCTGTAATCCAATTTGTCCCTGACAGTGGATACTATTGGGATAATAAGCATGGTAATACCGTGGCTGGCATCAAGGTTTTGATCAGCGCGATATCAGGGAAAACAATGGATGATTCCATTGAAGGAACTTTAAAAGTGTAATTGGGGACACTTTTGAGTTCATTATGTGATCCAGGAAGCTGGATCACATTTTTTTTGAATTTATTTATCCACCAAATTGGAGATGTGAATGCAAAGAACAAATTGACTATTGGTGTTTTTTAACCCGATTTAAATTTTGAAAAAGATCTTCTTTTTATAAAGGAAGTAGCACAAATACCACATCGCACCTAAAGTCAGAAATGCAGTAATAATGGCAGCTGAAGACTCACCCATTCCAAGTGCATGTAAAGTACCTCCAGTAAAAATCTCGATAAATCCATACAACCAGCGATGCCCGAGAATCTCAGCAAAGAGATAAATGAATATGGAATTCATTCCTACCACTACAAATGGGAACACCCATGAATTAATCTTTTTGACATCGACTAACCAATAAGTAAAAGCTAAGGTCAAAATTGCCCAACCACCAGCAGCAAATGCAAAAGAAGTGGTACTGATTCGTTTGACGATGGGAGTGATTCCTGCTAGATCCAAGCCATAACCAATAGCCAATCCAGCTAAAGCTGCGATTACTAGTAGTTTGATTTTTTCATTTTCAGACTTGGAAGATAAAAGCAAATTTCCGCAGATAGCTCCCCAGATCGTGTGTGCAGCCGTTGGAATGATGTTGATAGCTACCCAGCCTCCATTATTGATTTTCCCCATCAGCATTTGATCTATATAGTTTCCGAAGTTTGCTCCATGCTCAAAGGGAGCCTCTGGATTATAGATTCGGTACAGGATTTCAGTCAAAACAAGTAAACCTATGGAAACACCCAATTGTATCTTCCATGATCTATCGAGCAGGAAATAGGTGATCAAAATGGTAAATGATAATTGTGTTAAGACGTTCCAAAGTTCAAAAACAAGTTTGCCTGCATACACGCAATGAAGCCCTGTTCCGAACAGAAATAGTAGTAAGCAACGCTTTAGGATGTGGCGAGTTACCTTTCCTCGATCACTTGCTACAGCCATTCCTTTGTTTAAGGAAAAAGGCATCGCAACGCCTACAATAAACATGAAGAAGGGTTGTATCAAATCCCAGAACCGAAGTCCATGCCAAGGATGGTGAGTGAATTGAATGAAAAAATTATGAGGAAGTGTTCCTTCAGGATTAGCTTCAAGTAGTGTTTGATACACCGAAGCAGCCTCTGCAACTAATAAAAACATGGTTATTCCGCGGAATACGTCTAAGGAGACAAGACGGTTTTGTCCAGAAAGCGTTAGGTTACTCATTGATTAGGGTTTAAGGTGGGTAGGTATTCTAAGATAGAGAATAGTAGAAAGAAATTTGCCCTAAACTTGATCAGTGGATTTCAGAAAAAAAAAAGGTGCTGTGAGAGCACCTTTTCAAGATTGATTTACTACTCTCTTATCCATTTCTTCATTTTTGGAAATTCTTCTGATTCACAAAGTTCCATCCATACCAAAAGTGGTAATCCTTTGTAGTCTCCATTTTCATAACTAGCGATTAGCATTTCTGAATCACCTTTATATCCTACAGGATGAAAAACTACTTCTGGTTTAAGATTTAAGTGCTTCAAGGCAGCATAAGACCAGAGCATGACGCCCATTTCATCGTCCTGACCCGGAGATCTATATTCTTTTACATTGCCCACTATGGTTTCGCGCTCTTCCACTGTCATCAGCGCAATATGTCCTGCTTCATGTAGCAAATCTCCTGGATACAATAGATTTACTGGGTCATAAAGTAGCACTCCCTTGTTTATTTCAATTCCGGGTAAGAATGTGTTTCCCAGTGTTTGAGTTTTTGTTGGGATACCAATTTCATCTAAAAAGTCAAGTATAATCTTGGTATTAGCAGCATCGACCTTTTGGGGCTCTGTTTTGTCTTTTGCCTTTATACCACCAAAGGCTCCAAAGCACATATTTTTGTGCAGTATCTCTACTTTGTTGAAACCCACTTCTTTCATCAAATCCAATTGATAATTCATGGATCGAGGAGAATCCTCCTTAGCTACATAGGCGAGCACTTTTTCTCTGTATTCTTTGCCTCCAATACTTTCCAAATAATCTCCATAGCGCTCCCAAGTATATTCATTGAGCAAATCAGTGTCTTGAGTGATCAGGTCAGAGATCATTAAGCATCCTCCAGGTTTAAGGAGATTAAAGAGCTTTGTAAATGTCCTTTCCCAATCGTCATCTTCCCGCAAATGATGCAAAACGGCGCCTGCTAGGATAATGTCATAGCTACCCTCTGGTAGGAGTACATCACGAATGTCTCCTTGGAAAGCAGAAACTTGTCCATTGGTTTCTGCAGAAACACGTTCCACTGCCTTTTCGAGCATTTTTCCGCTTAGATCCACCAAAGTGCAGTTCAGGGATGGCAATTTAGAAAGCATCATAAGTGAATAATTTCCCGCTCCACATCCTACATCCAAAATAGATTTGGCATTTGGGGCGATGCGCCTTGCTGCTTCGGTGATTAGCTCCAAAGATATTTTGGCGTCTATAGTAGCCACTTGACCCGTGTCAAGGTTTGCAAATCGTTCTACATCATTATCGAATCGTTCGCGGATTTCTGTAGTACTGGACTTATTCATGAGTTGAAAATGTATGGGATAAAAATGACTGAGTAAAGAATACTCAGAATACTATAATTATAAATGCTGATCAAAAAGAATCATATTTCCATCGGGGTCTTTGACCATAAAGCTAGCGGGGCCAGAAGTGGTTTCATCTGCTGGATTAATGATTTCAATGTCACTGGTTTTAAGTTTTTGCTGAATCTTCCTGACGTCATCAAATACTTTTAATGCATGAGCATTGTCGTCCCAGCCTGGATTGAATGTAAGAATATTGCCTTCAAACATTCCATTAAAAAGCCCGATCAACGTACTTTCATTTTTCATGATCAAGTAATTACTTTCCATTGACCCACCAAATTGGGTAAAGCCAAGGTTTTCGTAGAATTCCCTAGAAACATCAAGATCTTTGACACTAAGGCTGATAGAAAATGCTCCTAATTTCATATCAGTTGGCTTTAGGTTTTGCGATGATGTCTCTCTCTCGGGATAGATAAAAGAATTTAAGAAAAAACCCAGACTAAAAGATACTGAAATCGCTGTTGCCAAAAGTGTTGTCTTGTTCATAGCAAAACGGATTGATGTTAATGGATGAATTTTAAAAGGCTAACCATTGTGCCTAAATGCAAGGCCTCATGGTAATTGTTGAACGTAATAGCATCAGCTGCGCTAGCAAGATGAAAGCCTTTGGAAGTAGTGTATTCGTTATAGTTTTGGAATTTCCCAGACTCAAAATCAGCTATGGTTTGATCGATAGGAGATATCAAAAGCTCCTTGAATAGCTCCACTGTTTCCTGAGTTTCATCCGATTCAGGTTTAGTCCCCGGCTTGTATTTCTGAAACAGTTCCTCAGATACATTTAATGGAAGACCCGATAATCCATATACGAGTCGCTGCTGTACCACGATGACGTGGCCTATATTCCAGATCAGGTTATTGTTAAATCCTGTTGGGATTTTATTCAATTGCTCCAGAGAATTATGTTCTAAGAATTTTAAATAGATGGAGCGGTTATTTTTCCAAATGTGGAATGAAGTGTTCATGAGTAGTATTGGGTGATTTGTTTATTGATTTTCCAGTTCGTAGCGTCTGAGTTGGTTTTTGGCAACAGCCAATTCGTTTTTAAGATCATCTACTTTGCGGAGCAAATTGAATATGACATCTATGCCTTCTGGGTTGACTTCCAGTTCTTGGTGGATTCGGATCATTTTTTCCAAATCCGCTACTTTTTCCTCTGAGATAAATCGCGTCTGCTCCACGGTATGAATTTCTATTAAGCCCAAGCTGTAAAGTGAGTCCACAAATGAAACTTCGATCTCATAATGTGAACAAAGCGTCTCTATTACTATTAATTCTTGCTGTGCCATCTTATCGTAGTTTTTGGAGTTCTTCAAATAACTTCTTCTCTTCTTCTGAGAGATTTGTAGGGTTTTTGATCGAATAGGTAAGAGTCAAATCTCCGAATTCACCCTCTTTTTTATAGACAGGAAATCCCTTACCCTTGAGTCTTACTTTTGTGCCATTTTGAGTTTCTGGGGCGACTTTCAATTTGACTTTTCCGTCAAAAGTATCTGCAATGATATCCCCACCAAGTAGCGCGGTATATAGGTCCACTTCAACAGTGGAATACAAGTTGTTTCCCTCTCGAGTGAATTTCGTGTTATTTTTGATCACAAATTTGATATATAAATCACCGTTTGGCCCACCGTTAATTCCTGGCGACCCTTTGCCTTTAATCTTGATGGTCTGTCCATCTTCGATGCCCGCAGCTATGGTCAAGCGTATGTTTTCACCATTGACGGTGAGTACTTTTTTGTGCGTCGTGTAGGCATCATGAATATCAAGTTCCAGCTGTGCGTTGAAGTCCTGACCTTTGAATTTAGTACTACGCCCTCCTTGTCGGAAGCCACCGCCTGATCCCCCAAACATGGACTCGAAGAAATCTGAATAATCTGCTCCTCCAAATCCCGCACCTGGGTTTCCTTGGCCACGTTGCTGTCTTCCTGCTCCACCTCCCGCTTGCTCAAACTGATCGGCATGTTTCCAGTCTTTACCATACTTATCGTATTTTTTACGCTTTTCTGGATCGCTGAGCACTTCATTCGCTTCATTGACTTCTGTGAATTTCTGCTCTGCATTTTTGTCGTCAGGATTCACATCGGGGTGATATTTTCGAGCTTGCTTTCGGTATGCTTTTTTGATATCTGCTTCGGTAGCACTTTTGTCTATGCCTAGGACGCTGTAATAATCTATAAATGCCATATTTCTTAGTGGTATTTATTTAAGGGTTGTAAAAATGGATGTAGAATGACGTGTAAGCCTTTTCATCTTCAATATACTGAGAATGCAAAGGATTGCCTGATGATTAGCGGAATTCAACGAAGTGAATTGTTAAATTCTCTGTTTTATCTTTTGAACTTAGAAAGGATAACCAATAGCAAAATTGAATACCAAATTCTGTTTTCTCCAAGATCTGCTTCCGATGTCAAATGTATTTCCCCATCGCTCACCTTCATCCAGATAGGGAACGCGCAGCGGAGTAGCCAAATCAAAACGAATCACAAAAAACTGAATGTCCACCCGTAATCCCACTCCGGTTCCTACAGCTAATTCACTCCACCAAGAAGAGGTGAATTTGCCTCCTGGCAAGGCTTCATTTTCATTCATCAGCCAGACATTCCCAGCATCCATAAAAAAGGCGCCTTTCAGTAAGGATACAATAGGGAATCTATATTCAATGTTGCCCTCGATACGAATGTCACCGGATTGATCAAAGTAAGAGTTGATATCAAAGTCATCCGGGCGATAAGTTCCTGGTCCTATGGAGCGAATTCGAAAAGCCCTCACACTATTGGGGCCTCCAGAAAAGTACTGCTTAATGTAGGGCAAAGACTGTGAGTTGCCATAAGGCATACCCATACCGGCAAATAGGCGAGTTGCAATAGTTTGTTTTTTGTCAATGTTCCAATGATATCGTAGATCAAGATCTATTTTTCCGTATTGGGCATACTCCAATCCTAGGAATTTGCCATCATCGGTGCCCGAGATTTTGTCGAGCAGGTGAACAGTATTTCCAGCAAAATCAAGCCCTAATCCTAGGAAATAACCGTGAGTTCGAAATCTGTCGTTTAGCTTGTTGTAGTTAAAAGTGTAATTAATTCCAGCGATAAAATTCTGATCAAAGCTGCGCTTCAAAAATGGATTGTCATTTAAGATCTGGTCAAATTCGGGTGAAGTCTTGCTGAGGTTTACTACACTCAGACTAATAGGATTGATTTCATGGTAAGCATATTGATTTGCGTTCCAGAAGTAGCCATAGTTGGCAGAAATAGACTTCAACCTATAAAGCCCCCCTCTGCTCAGGTATTCCGCACTGATCCCCATCTTTGTTTTGGGTACTGAGTAACTGAATTTTTCTTTGATTGGCACAAAGAAAATAACCCGAGGGAAAATCAAATCAGCACCTAAGCCCAGCTCAAAAGATTGAAGTCCTTTTCTATTTTCTCCTCCCGCTATTTGAAATTCATAACCTGCCCGTCCCGTCAAATTCAACATTTCTCCACCCTTGAATAAGTTTCGGTTTCTATAAATCAAATTCAAAGCTGGACCCGCAAAGTTGTTGGATTTGGTTACTGCTAGTAGCTCAGCCCGTAATGACCTTTTTGTCATTGGCGACAGGTAAAAACTAGCTTTGAGATGTCCCAATGTGTCGCTGGAAGCTAATTCCTCATAGCGAAGATTCACAAACTTATAATTGCCTATAGAGCTGAGGCGATTGCTCGAAAGTCTGGAGAGGGTAGGTTTGTACCGCTGATTATTTTCTATAAGTATGTACTCGTTTAGCAACCTTGGCTTGAAGACAAAATTCCCTTGGATAAAGTTTTTGTCATCGTATATGGTTGTATCCAGCTTGTCCCCGTCCTCATCTATGGAATAATTAGGAAACACGTTAATTGTATCAATCTTGTATGGAATAATGCCTTTAGCAGGGACATTTTTCTTAAGTCTCAAATAAAGTTTGAATAGACGAAGACTATCAGAAATGTTCGTGTCGGCTTCAAAAATTAAGAAGTCATTATTAAAGTTGTAATAGCCCTTTTCTTTCAGGGTGGAATCGATTCGGGTTCGTTCAGCGTTCAGTGTATTGAGGTCAAATCTACTTCCTGAATCCAGAAGGCTTTCATTCATCATTGCAATGATCTCCTTGTCGATTTCCAAACTATCCCGATCTACCACTACCTCTGTTAGGGTGTATGGAGTTGAAATATTTGCAGTGTACGCTACTTCAGCAAATTGACCCTTTCGCGTCACTTCCGACTTACTATTGCTGTAGAAAAAACCTCTGTTTTCCAGGCGGTTTACTATCAAGTCTTCTGTTCTGCTAGGATTTACCTGACTAAAGTAAACAGGCTCTTGTCCGATTTTTTTATTCAGAAAGCGGTTGATGAATCCTGGCCTTTCCTTGGTTCCTTTATAGTGTGCCCATAGTCCTACATACATTCCCAAGATTTTACTATTTGGTTCTGGTCTCAGCAACCCTTCTAGCTCTTCCTCTACATCTTCCAGCCCTTGTATGTCCTCCGTGGCGTTTATATCCAATGAAGCGCCTTTGTAAAGAAACTCACCTTCTGGAATATATTTCTTTACGTTGCAGCTAAGGACTACTGCAAGTAGAAGTATAGTTAAAGTCGATATGAATCCTCTAGTCTTCATTTTTCTTTGATTCTTTGGCAGCCTTTTTCTCGTTTCTTAGCTCAGTCTTTTTCTTCCTTTTGTTCTTTTTTTCCAGTTCGTCAATAGCATTAGTTTTGTTCTGATCCTCTGGTGATATGGGAGCGTTCCAAAGCTCAGAGAATTCGTTGAATTCACGGTTAAATATTAAACCGCCACCCGTCACCACGAGTTGTCCGTCGATGATACTTTGGAATTGATTTTTTCTAAAAGCGCGGATTCTCCATCTACCATCTTCAGTCAGCGTGTATTCAAAACTAATATTTGCCAAAATAGAATTGGCTTGTTGTGAGTTTTGAGAGCTTCCTTCGAGATCCACTTGGCTTCCTACTTGAACTGTTAATCTATCGTCAAACAAAGTCTGCTGAGCATTAATGTTGAGGTCGGTTCGGTTTTGAGCACTTCCGGATTGGTAGTCTTGATAGCTATCTACATCAAAGCCTACTTGAAAACCACTGTTTCCAAAAAGCTTATTGGAAAGAGCATTCATCTGATCAGAAAGTATCTGACTCACACTATTTCTAGCAAGAGATTCTGCACCTCCATTCGATCCGTCACTACCCGAAGAAGGGAAGAATCTATTCAGTACTAAGAGGGAAAATACCTGCTTATTGAGCTCATCTTCCTGCTCATTGATCTGCAATACCTTAGAGTATACATTTCCTCCAAAAGCACTACGTTGATTTTCTGGCATATCCAGGGTAAATGAAATCTCTGGCCGAAGCAACTCACCCTTCACATTGAGGTACACTAAGAAAGGTAGCTGCTGCTGGTACTGACTTTTAGTCTCATTATTGCTGCCCGTGAGCTGAGAAGACATCAGTTCCGATGCACCAGTTTCTACAGTATAGATCGCTTGGATATCCATGCTCGCATCCATTGGGTCTCCATTCCAAGTGATTCGACTTCCCTGTTTAATGTCAAATTTCTTACTAACAAGATTATAGAGGGACATTTCGTAATGTCCACCTGAGATCTCATAGTTGCCACTTAGTGTAATTCGCCCATTTGGATTGATGTCCATTTGCAAGTCCGCATCTCCCGAAATCTGTAAGTTGTCTCCAGTCGCGGGATCTATGACGATAGTGAAGAGCGCCTCAGGATCTATGTTAAGTAAGGCTCGTATGTCAAATCCTGAGAAAGCACTCGTAGTTTCTTCTGTCTGTCTAGTCAGGATATCATCAGGATTTTCTTTGTTGACAAAAAGTACAACACCTTCTCGCTCTACCAAATCAAGCTGAGATTCTGGAATGATCACGGTCAAATCCGTATTGTTTTTGACACCTAGCCGAGCATTCACTATGGGTAAAACCAAATCACCTTTGATGGTGACATCAGCGTCCAGCGATGCTTTTCCATAAATCAGATCACTTTCTTTATCCGTGGAATTTACAGCCATGAAATTATCCGCGCTCAGTTTTAGATCGAATGATGGGTTGATAAAACTCTCCGTGAAGATAGTGCCGTCAATTTCAAAGGTGTTATTCTCAATGTCTCTTAAAGTGAACTGATCAAAGTAAACGCCATCATTATCCATTCGTATGGTTTCATTGGATAGCAGGTATTTCGTATTCAGTTCTGCTGGAATGAGAGAAGCTTCATGAAACTGGAATTCCCCGTCGTAAAGTGGTTCATTGGAAGTTCCATTGGCTGTAATTTTTCCAGATAGATAACCTTCGCCTTGCAAAATTTGACCCTGCGAAAGTTCAGCTAGCTTCTGCATTTCGATCTTATTCAGATCTAAGGTTATGTCAAATTCACCACCTGACTCGTCTGCCACAAATTCTCCGTTCAAGTCCAAGTCAAGCCCTGCATCTTTTATGGTGAGTTCTAAAATATAATTCCCAAGACTCTTTGCGGTAGCTTCCAAATTCAGACTTCCTAGAGGGACACCGACAACTTTCAGGCTATCGACCTGTAGTTGCCCCATTAGTCCGGTAGCTCCGAAAGGGTTTTCTACCACCAGTTGCCCATTCATTAATCCCCCTGCTATGATTTCTTCAGGATTCAGCAGGCTGGTAAAAGTGGATAGTCTAAATCCTTGAAATAGAAGAGCTATATTCTCTTCGGTGAATCCTTCTGCATTATTCACCATGGAAAGTGCTTGATTGCCTTTAGTGAATTTAAAGTCTTTGAATTCTAGACTTTCACCGGAATATTTGACAAAGTTTTTCTCAGGTATTGCCCATTCTTCTCCCTTTAAAATCAGATCTATAGAGGAAACATGATAGCTAAGTGTATCGCCGTTGAGCCCAATATCTGAAGATACGTGATAGGTGCGTTCATCTTCTTCGTAAGAGTGGAAGTCAAAATATAATCGCGAATCTGCCAGCTGACCTGTAAAGAAGGTTTTATCCATGCTTAATGGTCCTGAGGTCAAATCCTGGAACCCCAAATAAAGACGAAGTTCCTCTCTGTTTGATCTGATTCTCACTCCCAGACTATCCACTTCAGTTCCCGAGTAGTTGATATATGGGAATTCTATAGTGGCAGTCAGCGAATCTATGTTTTGGAAATAATCAGCTTTTATGCTTGCTGAGTCAAACTGCTGCAATCCTTGAATGAGAACTTCAGAAAGTAAAGGATCGTCAGAAATCTTCAAATCCATATTCATAACTATATCTCGCTCATCAGTAAAAGCCAAGGTGTCAGACTTGTCTAGGTAATGGCGGAAATGGGCGGTTAGTGCCTCGAATAATTCGCTAGGGTTGGTGTTCGTACGTACGTATCCGTTTACCAATTTGCTTGCAATGTCCACACTTGTAGAATCATCTCTTACACTTGCATCCGCAGACAGAGTTCCTAAAGGATAATTCCTGTTGTCGTAAAGAATTGTTCCGTCTTGAAGCAGCGCTTTGAGGTCAAACTCTTCTAGATTTCCTTCGAAATTTGCATCGAGTTTTAGTTGTGCCCGGGAGCTTTTGCCTGAGAGACCAAGTTCATAAAAGTCAGCGCCTTTCAAATCCAGGTTTAGATCAATTTTAGTATTCACTGAATCTAGATCTAATTTTGTCAGCAGGTCAAAGTCTAAAAACTCTGAATCCAAACCAGCTTGTATGTCACCTGCTCCATCGACCAATTTGCCTTCCAGCTTCAGTCCGGAATAGTCAGAACCGTAAAGGCGAAGTCGCTCAAATGTGGAGGACAGCTCAGCATTCAAATTATTAAGGTTGGATCCAGAGCCTTTGGCTATGATTTCAAAAGTCAAGGTGTCTAGCTCAGGTTGCTTTAAGAGGTTGCCGAGTTGCAGTTGATTTACTTTTAAATTGGCATCAAAGGCAATCTGTCCATTGTTTTGATAACCTCCGTTTAGAAGGATACTACCCATGTCTGTTTCTAAATCCAGATTAGCCAACAGGTCGTCGATCATGCCATTGGCATTTCCCCTCAAGGTGATTTGCTCTGGGAATTTTACTCCATAATCTTCTTCCTTGACAAATTTCAGAAGAGTTTCACGGTTGGTCTGCAGGTTTAATTTTGGAAAATCAAATACAAGCCGATCCACATCCAGCGGGTTTTGAACCTTGCCGCTAGCGTTGAAAATGCTTTCTCCCCAATGAAGATTCAGACTGGAGATATCCATTGCTTTCAGATCTCCATTTGCCACCAAATCCAATATAATCGGAGCTTTTGCAAGCTCACGGATAAGTGTGTCCTGTGCCAATGTCGGGTCAAAGAAATAGCTATCTCGTACATCGAGTTTGGACTCGTTTACAGTCAGATCAAACTTGAGAGTTTCGTAATTGTCTATAAGTGCTTGAATGGAAGGATAGCTAAGCGAAATACCAGCATCGAGCATACTTCGGTTTGTAGTAAGCAAAAGGTCTTCCAGCTGAGCTGAATTGTTTCCTGCTTCTAAATCAAACTGGAGTTCTTTTAGCTCAAAACCACTTCCATCTAGGAAATGAAATTCATGCAGTTTTACGCCGATTTGTTCATCTTTTAGGAATAAATCTTTTGCATCTAAAACTAAATTGGAGATGACAATTGCCTCAGGGTTAAACTGTCCTTTTCTGACAGGAATATCTGCAGATTTGTATTCAATGTCGGTGGAATCAATCGATATTTCCCCAGCTTCAACGATCCAATCTGGCCATTCGAACGCGGCAGAAGAGCTCGTGTTCGAATTGGGGCTTTCCTCAGCAACGGAAAAATCATGGAAGAGAATCGTGGACTTTTCCAAAGCCAGACTGGTGAGCTTGACAGTCTGGGTTTGAAGGTTTGCTTTGGGAAGTTCAGCCCGTAAATTTCCAATGTGAACCTGCGCTTTCTGACGATCAGGCACACTGATGTAATCAGCCGTGACGTTTGAGATCTGGAGCTCATCCAAGTTCAGGGTTGGCGTCGGAGTTTCCTCTGATGATTCTTCAGAAGGTGGAAAGGGCTTAGTTTGGTGATACTTGATTCGAGCGTTTTGAATAGCTACTTTTTTGATGTTGAACTCATACTTCTCCAAATCCAAACCAGGTATGGTCACATCCAATTCTCCAAGTAAAATGGAAGCATCAATGCCCAATATTTCATCTACATAAGTGATGTCAATATTTCGGAGAGAAATTGGAGAAAGTTTGATTTGGAGCGGTTTTGAAGAAGTGGTGTCGACTGCAACTTCGATAGCACCCTCATTTTGGGTAGTGAAAGCCTCAATAAAAAAGAGATAATTGAACTTCTCCGATTCGGAAGTACGATTCAAGCGAGCCACTAATCCATCCCAATCTAATTTAGTAATGCTGATATTTCCGGTGGAGAGTAAAGGCCCAAAAGCAACTCCTGCTTCGAGGTTTTTGGAATAAATTAAGGTATCTCCTTTGGTGTCTTCTAAGTATAAATCTTCTAAGTAAATATTACCCGAAAAAGTAACAAAAAGGCGCTTTATAGATACTTCAGTGCCTGTTTTTCCAGAAACGTAGGAGGTAGCCTTGTCCACAATTATCCCCTGACCCCAAGGGCTACGGATAAATAAGATCAAGGCAATTAAGATCACCAGAATTACAGCGATGGTAATACCTAAAATCTTCAAAAATTTGCCAAAAAAGCGTTTAATGGAATTGAGCGTTTAAATAATGTCTGTAAATGTACTTGTCTATAAGCTACTATTGAGGCAATAAATAAGCCAGTTTAGCTATTCTACGTTCACTTTTTAAACCTCAAATATGTCGGTTTGTTTGGGATGAGAGGAATTGTTGTCGGAATATTAATTTCCCTTTTTATAGGTACGCATGTACTCCGCCATTTCCTCAGGAGTCATTTTCTTGTCAGATCCGGGAGTTAGCTCGATAGCTTCTTGTATGGCTTTGTCGGCTCTGTCTATGAATTCCTTTGGCTTATTTCCATCCTTGATCACATCAAAGGCATCGTACAAATCACCTTTGGCGGTGTATGCTCCATAGCTGAGCATGTTTCCTTCAATAGATATTAGCTGGTACAATTGCGTGTTGGAAGCTGCGCGATCCATCCACTTATCAAAGGTGAGATTGTACATTTTTGGACCACTCACAGATACTACATAAACTGGCCCTTGGGCTGCGGGGTCCTGATTTGCTACGCCAGATGGTAGATTTCTTCCTCTGCCATATGAATGGTCATGTCCTTGTAGTACGAGATCAACTTTGTATTTGTCAAAAATAGGCTTGAAGGCTTCTCGAAATTCTTGATTGTCACGACCTGTGCCTGAGGAGTAAATCGGGTGATGAAACGTAATGATGGTCCATTTTTGGGTGTTTTCTGAAAGTACTTTTTCCAGCCAATTTTTCTGAATTTCCATAGACTTTTCATCCGATACAATCTCTTGCGAGTTGAGTGAAATCATACGTACATCTGAGTAATCGGTGTAGTAAACTGTCTCGGGGAATTCCTTTGGGCCATTCTCCGGAAGTGTGAATTGCTTTTTCCAATGATAATCCAGGACCAAAGTTTCATCTTCTGCACGATCATATTCGTGATTGCCAGGAGTACTTATACTAGGGATCATAGCATTGATGAATCCACCTGCGTAATTCCACTCGCCCCATTCCGAGTCAGACTGTGTACTGTTGATCAAATCACCAGCATGTACCATGAAAGCTGCTTTTGGAAGATTTGAATACGCCTGTCTGATGATTCTTGACCACTGGGATTTCAGATTATTTTGGGCATCTCCAAAGTAAATAAAGGAAAATGGGGTCCCTTTTTCAGGAGCAGTAGTGAATTGAAACCATTCTGACCAAGTGCCTTCACCTCCTACACGATAGGCATAGGTAGTCGCTGGCTGAAGATGTCGAAAAGTCACCGAGTGATAATTTGCTTGAACGCTGTCCACATCGAGCAGTTCAATTTTAGAATCAATAGTCTCCACACTTTCTAAATAGATAGGCGTATTTGGGGCAAGGATAAATTGCGCTTTGGAGTTAGTGACCTCTACTGAAGTTCGCCAGGTGACCGACTGAGTGGTCATGGGATTATCAGACCAGCTGAGAACGATTCGATCTGGAAATTCGGAAGGAAGGAATTTCTGGGCGAAAAGGTTGGTGGAAAATGCTAGAAAAAATAGCGTTGCAAAAGTGATTTTATAGTGCGCGTTCATCAAACTGAAGTTTTGTGATTTTAATATAGCAAAGAAGTGTCTAAAAGCGCAGTTTATATTGAAAGTCGTGTTAAGGAATTCTTAATTCTATATGAAGTTGGGATTAGAAGGTAGAGTTTTTTAGTTATTGGTTGATGTTTTGACGGATTACCAGCGAATTATTGTCCGGGTCACGGAAAAAAAAGAACTTATCAATATAGCCCTGATCAGATTTATTTGTGAGGATGTAGTCTCCCCCAATCTTATCGATTACTACCTCGTTTTCTTGAAAAAAGCTAAGTGTAGCTTCAATGTCATCCACTATAAAACTTGGAACTGTACCCGTATTTGGCATAGGATCAAAAGGTTTGTCAATATCCTTAAACAACCCGAAAATCATATTTTGCCCTTCTGATTTTTCAAGGTTGAATTGCATATAGGACATTTCTCCAAAATCATTTTCGGTATTGATCGTATATCTCGCGTCGAGTTGGAAGCCAAGGGTTTTTTCATAAAAACCCTTGGACTTAATCATATTGCTTACGGATATTTTTGTAACTAAATCTACTGCCGCAAATTTCATTTTTCAGGATGGTTTTTGTGCAAGTAGAGCGGTGTCAGAATCATTCAAATCCTCATTGGTTACATATTCAAAGCTAGGGCCTGCTACATAGCCAGGTTGGTTTGGATATGAGGTGGCCAATAGTTTTCCGGCGTATAGCCTAAGAGAAAACATCAGCCCCATTGACTCATTGATCTGATCTGTCTGACCATTGAATGTCAGGTGCAAACTGTTAAGTAAACAGGTATAGGTAAAATTAAATAGCTTACTGTATTGGTACGCCAAAGTGTCCTTAGGGAAATCCGCCATTTTAGGGTTTTCTTTCATATTGGGGACATTCTTTTCATTGAAGACAATAGCTGCTCCAGAATAGGAATAACCAGCTGTTGCACTAGGATCTTTTACCAGAGTTTTTCCCTTATAGATTTCTTCAAATCGGTAATAATGCGCAGGCTCTTCTTCCATCGTGTCCTCTGGATTAACGAAAGGATCTATGTCAGTACCTTCGCCCTGATCCACTATGATATTGATTCCTTTGTTTGCAGAATCTTCGTCTGTGATTGGGAATAGCATTTTCTCAGGGAAAAATTTCGCGAAAGTAAGTTGGTAAGAAGGGTCGCCAGTAAAAATGGTTGAGCCTTTTTGTTTTGCTTCGGACTCTAGCTTGCCGATTTTATCTTTGATTTTTTGATAAAACTGTCCGATTGTCATAGAGTCTTCTGCCATTGCCATCGACTTGATTTGAATGGGATTTTCAGGCTCCTCAATTGACATAAAAACATTTTTGATCAGGTCTAAGGAGAATTTTTCCAAAGGAACTGTCAACCCAGTATCTACCCCTCCAGGAAGTGGGCCAGGATAAGTAGGGATAAAGCCAGGTTGATTTAACACCGGGCTTCCTCCCAGAGCATTCAGGAGATTGCAGGCTATGGATAGATGAAGCATTTCTTCTCCAACTACCGACCCGATCAAATTCGAGATCTCATCATTTCCGGTGTTCACGAGTGTGAAATTGGCTGTCAGGTAAGGAGGTATTGTGGAATGCTCAAGTTCAATGGCAGTCTGTACTGCTGATCGAAGATCTTCGATGGTCTCTATATTAATTGCTTTAAGAAAAATCATGATGTTTGAGTTATAATTTTTTAAAAGTGATGGAGTCTTTGACTCCCGCCTGGTTTAAAACTGAATCTAGATAGTTGATAATCATCGAGGATTTATCCCGCGAAAGGTCCCTGGTAGCAGGCATGTAATTAGGATCCTTTCTGTCTTTGCTGAAAACAAACTTTAGGATTTCGGCATTTTGGTCAACTATGGTTTGGTCAGCTAGGTTAAAAATTCCCTTTGACATCAATGGATAGAGATTGGAGTATTGTTGCATGATGGGGAGGATGTCCTCCCAACTCGGGTTTGCAATTTTCGACGGATCTACGCTATCAAATACGAGCAGGCTGATGAAATTTGATTGGTTACAATCAGAAAAATAACCGTCACTGAAATTGTATGCCACGCCAAAAACTTGTCCATCAATATAGCCTCTAGGATTACCTGGGTCATTGGCTTTAATAGTAAGAACAGCCTTTCCAGAAGCATCAGAAGTGATAGGTGCGGGTAGTTTTATCGTTGATTTGGGTACGCCAGCTACAGGAGGAGTAGGGCCAAAGGGAATATCGATTAATTGAAATTCTATCTCTTTTCCAGCTAAAGGCTGACCAAGCTTACTGGCATAAAGATCCACTTGGTATTTTTCATTTGGGTTTAAATAAAACACAAATTTGTCTGCGCAGACGTATTCAGTACTTTCTCTAAGAAGGATGTTCTTTTCTGAATCTAATATGACAAGTGGATATTGTTCTACCAGACTTGTCTTATCTCCTAGAGCGATGGTGTTGATACCTGATTTGATTCCATACCAATCAGCATCATTTAGGATAATTTCTCCTATAGCTATCAAGTCATCGTTCCCGTTTTCTCCTTTGTTTACAGCTAATTGTAAGTTGCTGTTATCAATGAGTTTACCATCAGGATTGATCTGAAATGAATTTGCCAAATCCAAAACAAGTTGGTTCAATTTTGAATCAACAATTGCATTGGCATAATTGGTAGTACTTGGGTTTTGTGGAACTAGAGGTCTTCCGATCGTGATGTGTGAAGGTTCACCCTCGAAATACGGCCCAATAGATCCTACAATTCTACCAATCGTAAACTGTGGAGAAGTATGATCCATATCATAAAGATCTGTAGTGAACTGTATGGAAAGCTTATCCTTGCTCACTGAACAAAGCTCATTCAAATACCTTGAATTACAGGAGTCAATATCCCATGAAATATTAGTCAAGACAGATTGAAAGATCGCCGCAGCCCTTGTGTCTCCACCTAATTTGGGCGCTCTAGACATCCAAATGTTAGTAAAAGAAGCAACTTCATAATCCGACTTGATGATCTCCTTGTCACCGGAGACTAATCGGACTACCAATCCCCAAAGAGCAGATACCATCTGCTGCTGGGTGTCCAGATCAACAATTTTCCCAGCTACTTTGCTGCTGGAATCCATGATGGTCATTCCGATAATAGGATCATCCGCAGGATTTGAGGTAGAAGTCCCGTCCATATAGGTCACACTTTTTACTCCACAACTAAGGAAGCGCCAGCTACCGGTTCCTTCAGGATTCCACCAGCCATTTGGATTGTCTCCATCTGAGAATTTCTGGTACTCGGGTTTGAAGGTTTCGTTGTTGAAGTGTGTTGGATCGTTGTTGACCGTCGAAGGGTCTGCTTGAAACTGCCCCGAAAAAGTCAATCGGGGGGAATTTAAGTATGCCATTTTATGAAAGATTAAAAGTAATGGTTAAAAAAGAAATTTTAAGTTAATGCTTGTTGTTTGGAAATGCTAGTCTTAAATCCAATTATTTTAGATTAAAAAATCTTGTTATGAATGTGTTATGTTTTTGTTGTTTTAAGTTGAAAAAACAATCATTATTTGATTTAAAAGGGAGTAAACCTATGGTAGAAAGGACAGAGTAATAAAAATGTGACTTGACTAAATTCGCTTAAACCAAAGTTATGTCGCATTGGCCTTTTCATTCAAAAGATCCACACGAAAACTCAAAGCCGACATAATTAACCCAAGAATAACGATTACCAAAGCTATAGGCCAACTCCAAAATGATACCTGAATAGCAAAGAACTGCAGCGCTAGGCTTGCTAGCCAAACCAAATGTCCATTTCGAGTTCGCATGGGTCTAGATTTCACATCATAGCTACTTTTTCCCTCATCAATTAGCGGTCTGAAAAAATCCCGGTATTGCCAGAGTAGTATCAAATCCAAGAGAAGTAGAAATGCTAAAACATAAGGAGTCCCACTCCAGTCCAAGGAAATAGTTACCATCAGAATATTCCCGATCAGCGGCAACATCATGATACTTCCCAATAATTTGTACCGAGTGGTGATCAGCATGTAGCCAATTGCTATTTGGCTGAGCGCAATGAATTTCCCATAAAAACCAAGTCCATAAGGCTCTAATCTTTCGATCAGCCAAACAGGCCCGATCCATCCAAAAAATCTATGTTCATAGAATAGTTTGGCCATACCCGAACCCCAAAATGTAAACCCCAAGAAGATGGAAATGAGCATAAGGATGATTCGGGGAAGGTTTTTCATAAATTTTGTTGATAGATACCTAACAACCAATATATAACACAACTAGGGAATACTGGATTTTGCGAAGGTTAATTTGCGAAATTCTGTTGACTGAATTCACCCATAATTTCTCTTTTGTTATGGCTTTAAATTGCGTTCTAAAAAGTTTTACTGTAGCGGTATAAGAAATGCTTGTGTTTGAATGCTGCCGATTCTCTGAAGCCTCCGTTGCCAATAAAATCATGCGTATGAATTGCAGGATTGCCAGCGAAAATTCCGGCTTTTTGTTTGAGCGCTATTTTGCTTCAATTCTAGTAACTGGCACTTTGATTTGGTGGGGAGGATTAGGACTCCGCCAACTGCCATTTAGTTGCTTAGGTTTTACTAAAATTCATTATTTTGGTTGCTTAAACCTTTTCTCACAATGGCATCAGCAAGTGAATTAGCAGCAGGGAGCAAGCTTTCCCACCCAAAATTCGGTACAGGAATGATTCTTTCTGTGGACGATACGTATTACAAAATCTATTTTTATAACAACGAAGAAATCAAAACGCTCGCTAGGGATTATGAGGGTTTTATGATAGATGAAGCAAAAGTTCCTGATTTTCCCATGCTTACGATGAAGGATGTGGAAAGAGCAATCAAAGAGGCTTTGCTGCAAACAGCTGAAAGAGCACCGATTGTGCCGCTTGGAGGAAAATGGATGGGAGGGAATGTGGTTTTCGAACCAAATGATGATTCACTGCAAGCCAAAGAAATTCCGATGGCGACCTTCTTTCATAAGATCGTAATGGTACGCGAGAAGCTTCGCGTCTTGGAGCAAAACATTAACAATCATCCAAAGTTGGACGACGAAGATCGAGTTGGATTGCAGCAGTATATTACCCGCTGCTATGGTTCCCTCACCACTTTCAATGTACTATTCGCGTATAAAGAAGATCAGTTTAAGGGGAGTGGGTCTTAAGAAATCGGTGCTACTGAATTAATTCCTCAGATCCTTGCGCGGATTCGACTGAGAGTTTCTATGGTCATATCCAGAAATGAAGCGATTTGACCAACGGAGGCTTTATGGATCACTTTGGGTCGGTATTGCATCAGTTCGAGGTATCTTTCCCTCGCTGTTTTGAATTTGTTGAATATCTGATGCTCTTCGAGTACAATGTAGTACTGTTCCAAAATCATACGATAGGCACGTTCCAGCTCTGGGAAATCTATAAAGCACGATTGAAGACTTTCATAAGATATTTTGAAAACCTTGCTTTTCTCCATCGTTTCGATGTTTTCGTAGGATGGTTTTCTGGTAATAAAAGAATGCATAGCAGTTACAAATTCCTCATCTAATGTAAATGAGACAGTGATATCCCTGTTGTCACGGATATAATAGCTCCTTGCAGACCCTATCTCTACGAAGTAGAGATACTTACTTACTTGTCCTTCTTTTTCCAATAAAAAACCTTTTTCTACTTCAAATTCTTCCAGGTGATTTGCAAAAGCAGCTTTTGCTTTATCACTTGTGGTTGGGAATTTGCTGAATAAGCTTGAGAAATTTTCCATTTATTAGTTACTAAAAAAAATTAGGTGGCTGGATTAGAGTGATAATCCTTTCATTGGTTTTACCCACTTAATTTAAAGAGAAGTGAAGTAACAGTTACAATATTCCTGAAAATATCTATTTAATAAGTGTATTAAGAATTTAATTCTAACAATCAAAATCATCAATAAATTAACATCTATGAAAAAGCTATTGGTTTTATTCTTTGCATTGGGACTCTTCAGTACGGCAAATGCACAGTTTGGTGTTCGGGCGGGCTACAGTAGTGCTAATTTCTCCAATTTTGAATCTGATGCTATTGCAGGATTTCATGCAGGGACTTATTATCGAAAGGATTTGGGCCTTATATCCTTTGAATCAGGACTTCAGTTTTCGCAAAAAGGATATATGGTTGACCAAGGGGGAGCTGGAGAAATTACTGAACGTTTAAATTACATCGATCTGCCAGTCCTTCTTCGAGTGAATTTCTTGCCAAGTGTGAACGTTTTTGCAGGACCTCAGGGATCAGCTCTGCTTTCAAGAAAGTATGAAAATGGAGGAAACACAGAAACAAGCACAGAGGCAATAAAGGCTTATGATATCTCCGGTGTAGTAGGTGTGGGAGTGAAGCTACCTATGAATTTGAATGCTCAGGTGAGTTATGACTTTGGTCTTCAGAGCCTGAATTACTTTGATCAAGATGTTAAAAATAATGTGTTGAAATTTTCGCTTGGGATAGATCTCTAATTGATTTTCAACTTTAGAATGACTTTAAAAGCTCGGTGATTTGCCGGGCTTTTATTTTTTCAGCCGATCTGGATTTTCTTCTATGAACGATTTCCAGCCCGCATTTCTTCCCTTTGTCTGAATTCTTCCGTCGTGAAAATGATGGCAAAGTGCCACCGCCAAAGCATCCGTAGCATCCAGCATTTTAGGGAGCTCAGTTATGGAGAAAAGTGTTTGAAGCATAGCTGCAACTTGCTCTTTGGATGCATTTCCATTTCCAGTTACTGACTGCTTCACTTTTTTAGGAGAATATTCAGTGATAGGAATATCTCTTGCCAAAGCCGCTGCCATCGCAACACCTTGTGCACGGCCTAGCTTGAGCATGGATTGCACATTTACGCCGAAAAATGGAGCTTCCAAAGCGACGCTGTCAGGCATAAATTCTTCCAAAATCCCTGTGATTCGTTCAAAAATTTTCTTGAGTTTCAATTCATGCGTTTCATACTTTTTAAGATGAATTACGCCGTATTGTAGGAGTTTGTACTTTTTGCCTTCCGTCAAAATCACTCCATAACCCATTACATTTGTTCCTGGATCTATGCCTAAAATGATTTTTTCCTTTGGTGCTTTTTCTTGTTCTTTGCTCACCCCCGCAAGTTAGCCCAAAACATGCTAAGTTTTTACCTGATCTGGTCTCTGAGTTACTTCACATTACTTTGGTGGGTGAGTAGATTTTGGACATCTATTAAAAATGAACCAGTCAATCAGGCGTTTATTCCAGCAGTGACATTGATCATTCCTTTTCGAGATGAAGCTAAAAATATCCCAAGCCTAAGTTTGAACTTGAAGAAGCTCAAGTATCCAGGCCTTGAGATTCTGCTGATAGATGATCATTCTGACGATGACTCTTTTCAGCTATTGGATAAGAGTTTTGAAGAAAATCAAAACTTCAAAGTCATTCGAAGTGATAGGAAAGGAAAGAAAAGCGCATTGGAATATGGAGTGAAAATAGCTTCTGGACAAATTATTCTTTGCACAGATGCGGATTGTGGTTTTCCTGAAGATTGGGTGGAACATATGATTTTGCCTTTCCAAAACCCGAAAGTTCAGTTGGTGGCAGGAGCTGTGATGGTGGAGGGAAATGGCAAGTTTATAGAAGCATTTCAATCACTTGATTGGGCAAGTATTTTATTAATGACTAAGTACACTTTTGCCCAGAAGGAGCCACTGATGTGTAGCGGAGCAAATCTGGCCTATAGGAAAGAGGCTTTTCAGAAAGTAAATGGATACGAAGGAAATCGAGATTTTGCTTCGGGTGATGATGAGTTTTTGCTGAAGAAAATACACAAAATGTACGGTAAAGAAGCTTGTTTCTATCTGTCCTCCCCGGATATTTTGGTCATTACCAAGCCAGAGCCTAATTGGCAGGCATTGATCAATCAGCGAGTTCGTTGGGCAAGTAAGTGGAAAGCGCATTTCTCTCTTTCACATGCTATGTCCGCTGCGGGCGTGTTTTTGATGCAGTTGATTTGGATTGGTAGCATTTTTTTGATTTTCCTGGGCGGAAGAGGAGTTCTGGCTTTTGGGCTAGTTTGGCTGATAAAAGTATTTGCTGAAAAGTTAAGCTTGGGTAAAGTCTTGAAAAATTTAGATAAGCAACAGAGTAACCTCTCAATATTTCAAACTTCATTTGTACATCCATTCTATGTCTTGCGAGTTGGGATTGGAGCTTTGAACGGAAAGTTTACTTGGAAAGGCAGGGGTAACGGGAGAAGTGTTAATTTAGAATCTGAAAATTAAATCATGAACGACGAGGAATTTGACTTGATGGACGAGCTCTATTTCGTCCAGCCCTACGGATATCTTTTAGAAACCCTGGATTGGGAGGAGGAGTTGCTTTTGTCAACTTTGCAATCGCTTTTTTCTCAGGGATATATTAAGTGCCTGGATGATCCGGATAAAGAACGATTTGGAAAGGTTGATATCATGAAAGAAGGAACGGGCTTATATTTTTTGGCGACAAAAAATGGCCTAATGGCACATAATACACTTTAGAATTGACCACAGAAATACACAAATATCAACGCAAGGAACTGCAGCTGAAATCACTGCTTGAGATCACTCAGGCAATTAATGAGAATCAGTCTGAGGCGATCTTGCTGAATATTTTCAAGTTTACCTGCCTGGTGCACCTGAATATCAAAGCGCTGATACTCTATGTGGCAAAGGAGGGCGCTTTTGAGAATAAGATTTCACACGGCGTGAAAGGGAATGTTCCTATGCTGATTTCGGCTGATCAAGTGGTAGATGAGAAATCTACCGGTGAGCTTAGATTAGAACTGGAGGAAGAATATTCCTTTGAGGAGTTGGAAACCTATTTGCCTGTTTATCATAAAGACAAGATGCTTGCGATTCTATTTCTACGAAGAAAGGATCAAAGCTTGGATTTAGATCTGAATTTCACGCAGGCCTTGACAAATATTCTGGTGGTGGCTTTGGAAAATAAGCGTTTTGCCAGGAAGCAGTTGGAACAAGAGATTTTGAATAGGGAAGTTGCTATCGCATCTCAGGTGCAGCAAATGCTTTTCCCTGCAGAGCTTCCTATAGATAAGGAGTTGAAGGCGAAAGTCACTTACCTCCCACACAGTATGGTGGGTGGTGATTATTACGATCTGATCCGAAAATCCGAAGATGAAGTGTACTTCTGTGTCGCTGATGTATCGGGGAAAGGAATCTCTGCGGCTTTGCTGATGTCAAATTTCCAAGCTGCTTTGCGTACGCTTTTGCGAAGCGATGCTGATCTGGAAATGGTAGTGAATCAACTGAATTACACCTTGTATGAAAATACACATGGTGAACGCTTTATCACTTTTTTTCTAGGACATTTCAATTTCAAAACACGGGAACTCACTTATGTAAATGCGGGGCATAATCCACCTTTACTCTGCCGAGAAGAAACCAAAAAATGTGAAAGTCTTCATGCGGGTACAACTATTTTGGGAGCTTTTGATGAGCTGCCATTTTTGGAGATAGGTAAGCGGGAAAACCTACAAAAATTCTCCTTACACTTATATACGGATGGGTTGACTGAAGCAATGAATCCATTTGAGGAGGAGTATGGCGAGGAGCGATTGGAGAAATTTGTAGATAAGAATATGATCATGGACCCGGATGATTTTCATCGAAAGTTCTTGAAGAAAATCAAAGAATTCTCGAAAGACGTGCCTTTACGGGATGATTTGACCTTGCTCAGTTTAAGATTTCAATAGGATGATTTGGCACACAGTTCCTTTTCTTTTTCAGCGACTTTTCCCAGAGCGGCTTTGGCAAAAGGGAAAAGAAGAAAGTAAAATTTATCTCACATTTGATGATGGACCAGTACCTGGTGTTACAGATTATGTATTGAAAGAACTGGCGAAAAGAAGTCAAAAAGCCACTTTTTTTGTGGTTGGCGATAATATTCGTAAGAATCCATCACTCGCCCAGGAATTGATCTCTGAAGGAAATAAACTTGGGAATCATACCTACAATCATCTGAATGGTTGGAAAACAGAGACCCTTGCTTACCTCGAAAATATTGAATTGTGCGATAAGGTTTTAGTGGATGAGTTGGGCGTGAAGACAAAATTGTTTCGTCCTCCTTATGGTTTGATTAAATCTAGTCAAGCGGCGGAGGTAAGTCGGTTTCATGAAGTGGTGATGTGGAATATGCTTTCAGGGGATTATGATCAAAGTTTGAAACCTGAGTTGGTCTTGAGGAAATCCATACAACATTCTAAACCAGGTTCCATCGCGGTCTTTCACGATCAGCTAAGGACCAAGGAAGTTTTACCGAAGATATTACCCCAATACCTAGATTACATTCAGGATATGGGCTGGACTACATCACTCTTGTGATGCTCTGGTTTTGCATAGGAATAGTTGGGCTGATTCTTATTCAGTTTGTTGTCCTACTTTTTCGTGTGAATTTTTTTTGGAAAACGCATCAAGGAAAATTAAGTACTGAAGTGCCCCAAGTTTCTATTCTCGTCGCAGCTCGAAATGAAGAAAAAGATCTGCCTGATCTTCTGAGATCCTTTGAGCAGTTGGATTATCCAGCAGACAGGATTCAATTTTTATTTGCGGATGATCAAAGTACAGATCGAACCGCTGAGATATTGGTAGATTGGTGCACCAAGCACGCTAATGCCAGTTTTTTGAACATTACCTCTTCCCAAAATGCGCTATTTAATGAAAATGGCAAGGCAAATGCGCTGGCGCTTTTAGGCGAAAAAGCGAATGGGGATTATTACTTTTTCACTGATGCAGACTGCGAAGTGAATCCAGTCTGGATACGTGAAGGGGTAGGTGCATTTGCTGAAAATGTAGGTTTGGTGATAGGGATTACGCGGGTGAAAGCGCTGAGTTTGATGGGGGGATTTCAAGAGATTGATTGGTGGCTGACATTAGGCTTCGTCAAAGTAGCTACCGATCTGGGAATTCAAACCACAGGACTTGGGAATAATATGGTGATCAGTAAAGCTGCTTATGAGCAATCAGGGGGCTTCAAGGATTTGCCATTTTGCCTTACTGAAGATCTGGAAATCTCACGGGCTATTCAGCGAGAAGGTTTTAGTATAGCACATCAAGTAAGTCCTGGGATGCTGGCTTTCACTAAGCCAGAGATTAGTTTTTCGAAGCTTTTAAATCAGAGAAAGCGCTGGATGAGCGGAGTGATGACTTTGCCGATTTATTGGAAGTTGATATTGGGACTTCAGTTTGGATACTTCGTTGGCATTATAGCTTTAATAGCAATTAACCCCTTAGTGGGTATGAGTTTAGCTTTGATAAAAATTCTTTTGCAAGGCATATTTCTCGTTGGCATTGCCAATAAAGCGGGCGTGAAAATCAATTGGTTATACTTGCTAGTTTTTGATTTTTATAATTTCAATACTACCGTCCTTACTATTCTTTACTATTTTTGGCCTTCCAAGACGAAATGGAAATCCAGAATATACCCATGAATTACATAGAGACGCACGCACATATTTATTCAACCAAATTTGATTCCGACCGGGATCAGGTGATCCAAGATATCAAAGATGCTGGAATAGAGCGAGTTTACATGCCCAATGTGGATGTGTCGACGATAGATGCTATGCTGGCATGTGAAGAGAAATATCCAGGTTTATGCATTCCGATGATGGGATTGCATCCTTGTGATGTGAAGGAAGATTTCCAGGAGCAATTGGCTATCATGAAGGATTGGCTGGATAAACGTCAGTTTGCTGCTGTGGGAGAAATTGGTCTGGATTTATATTGGGACAAAAGCTACTTTGAGCAGCAAAAAGAAGCACTGAAGATTCAGATCGGCTGGGCTAAAGAAAAGGATTTGCCGATAGTGCTTCATTGTCGAGATTCTATGGACGAAACCATCGCGATAGTAAAGGAAGCCTGTGATGGTAAACTCAGAGGTATTTTTCACTGCTTCAATGGGAATTTAGCTCAGGCAAAGCAAATTATTGACATGGGATTTCTGCTTGGAATTGGCGGAGTAGCAACGTTTAAAAATGGTGGATTGGATCAGGTAATTCCTGAAATCAGTATAGATCATTTGGTTTTGGAGACAGACGCTCCTTACCTTGCTCCGGTACCATTTAGGGGTAAAAGGAACTCTCCTGCTTATTTGCCGATTATTGCAGAGAAAATAGGAGATTACCTTCAGATTTCGAAAGAGGATGTAGCTCAGAAAACGAAACAAAATGCCCTTAACCTTTTCCGTGAGATTGGATCATGAATTATAAAATAGTTCGATTAAATACAGCGCTTCGTACCAGCAAGACTTCTTCTGTACTCATTATATATACAGGAGGTACGCTTGGAATGGCCTATGATGATAGTGGGGCTTTGGTACCATTCAACTTCGGGCAGATTCTGGAGAAGATTCCTATTCTCTATACTATGGATATTGCCATTACGGTGATTTCTTTCCCAGAACCTATTGATTCTTCCAATGTCACGATGAGTCATTGGAAAGATATGGCTTATATAATTAATGAGAATTACGATAGCTATGACGGGTTTGTAGTGTTGCATGGGACCGATACCATGGCTTATTCTGCCTCCATGCTTAGCTATATGCTGCAAGGTTTGAATAAACCGGTGATTTTCACCGGTGCACAGTTGCCGATATCAGCTATGCGATCAGATGCCCGTGAAAATCTGATGACTTCTTTAGAAATAGCAACAGCAAAAATCAATGGAGAGCCTATTGTACCTGAAGTGTGTGTATTTTTTAATCATTTGCTTTTAAGAGGGAATCGCTCCAAAAAGGTGCAGAGTGTTCATTTTGATGCATTTGAATCTGAGAATTATCCACCTCTTGCTGAGTCAGGGATTGTCATTGATTATAACACTCAGGCAATTCGTCCGCTGGAATCCCATAAGAAATTGGTGAATAGAATGTCACTTGATAATAATGTCTTAATTCTTAAGCTTTTTCCTGGAATCACTCAAAATGTAATTGATTCTATTCTGAGTGTGAAAGGTCTTAAGGCTATAGTCCTGGAAACCTACGGTTCTGGAAATAGCCCAAGTGAGGAGTGGTTTATGAGTTCACTTCAAAAGGCCATCGACAAAGGGATAATCATTTTGAATGTGTCTCAATGTAATGGTGGTCGAGTAATCCAAGGTAGATATGAGACCAGTAAGGAGCTTCTCAATGTGGGAGTGATCAGTGGAACAGACATGACTACCGAGGCGGCAGTGACAAAATTGATGTTTCTTCTGGGTCAGGAGAGCAGACATTCAGAGATTATAGCGAAGCTAAAAGTGCCTCTGGCAGGAGAGATGAGTGCTTAACAGTAAATTCATCGGCTATTTTCCAGGATAATTTGGAAAGGGCACTAATAATAATTTTCTTTGCACTCCGATTCGGAATACTGGATCGGAAAACAACCTAGAGAGGTGGCCGAGTGGCTGAAGGCGCACGCTTGGAAAGCGTGTATACTCGTGAGGGTATCGAGGGTTCGAATCCCTTCCTCTCTACAGATTAAAGCCCTAGAATGTCAATATGACAGCTAGGGCTTTTTAATTTTTAAGGGTTTTGACCCTGAGCTACTGTTATTGCAAACATTGTCTTTTAAAAGCAGCGAACTTTCTACTAATGTATTAAACGTCCTTACCTTTCATCATTTTATTCCAATAAAGATATGGAAGCCCATATTTTTTCAGCATCCATAGGCGCCAGTGTTCTTTTGAGCTATCTGAAATAAGCATAGATTTCAGTTTTGGGTCTGGAGTGAAATTATTTCCGTAGTCAAATTCCGCCAGGACCATTTTTCCATAATCTGTTACAAGTGGACAAGATGAATATCCATTATATGACTTAGTGCCTATCTTATGGTGTGCTATCAACAGATCTATATTATCCACGATGATTGGGACTTGTTTTCTGATAGCTGCTCCAGTTTTTGCTGTTGGCAGTGATGCCACGTCGCCAAGACCAAATATGTTAGGGTATTTGTTATGTTGCATGGTATGGATGTCTACATCCAGCCATTTAGAATCGTTGACAAGTGGGGAATCCTGAATGAATTTTGGAGCTGTTTGGGGCGGTGCAGTATGGATCATATCATAATGAATGCCATATAAATCCCCCTTTACAGTGACTTTTACATCTTTATAATTGTACTGAAAGTCTTTGTCAAGTAAATTCTTGTCTTCTGGTTTGGTCATGATAATACACCCTCCTTCAGGAATTTCCTTGTTGAGCTCGTACCAGGCTATTTGTTTTTCAGCATCTATGCTTACTAGTTTATGGTGAAACCGTAGGTTGATATCTTTTCTATCAATGACCTTCATCAGTGTTTCGGCAATTTCCTTAACTCCAAAAATAATTGAACCTGGAGTAGCGAAGACAATATTGGTTTTATCACGTACCCCAGATTTTCTAAAATAGCTATCCGCCAAATACATTATTTTCTGAGGTGCACCACCACATTTGATCGGCGTCGCCGGTTGCGTGAATAATGCAGTTCCTCCTTTGAAGTTTTTTATTACTTCCCAGGTGTGGTTTGGGTCTGTATAATTACTGCAGACCACACCTTTGTCCAATGCATCCCCTAAGCCTTTAACGAGACTATTATCATATACTAAGCCAGGAGCTACGACTAAATAATCATAAGTAATGTCACCGCTCTCTGAGGTATGGACCAAATTATTTTCAGGGTCAAAGCCAGTTGCTTTATCCTTTATCCATATAGCATCGTTGGGAATCACATCAGCCATAGGCTTTGCAGTTTTATCATAATCGTAAGTTCCTGCTCCCACCAAAGTCCAGGCCGGCTGATAATAATGTGTGCTTGCAGGCTCAATGATGGCTATATCTTTGATTTTTTTTTGCCGGATGAGCTGTGCAGCTGTCATAATACCTGCTGTACCACCACCAATTATTAGGATTTGATAATGTGATTTCATGATTATAGGGTCTTTTAAATTCCATCTAATCTAAATTTAGATACCTCAAAAGATGGTAACTTTTATTACATAAGGGATAAATTGAAAAAGTAAGTAAAGCTTGGCTTCTGAAACTCTGATATTGGCAATGCCAGAATAAAATATATGTGTATTCGCTTGAATGCACGTACTAAAATAATATTTTGAATACCTTCCCTTCGACTGCGCTCAAGGACCGAATTTAAGTTTAAAGTCTAGGGAGAGGGAGGGAATGCGGCACCGCCGCATTCCCTCCCTCTCCCTTTAAGCCAAAATTGACCGGAGGCTGAGCGCAGTCGAAGCCTGATTGAACATACGTGCAGGTATCCGAATACACATAATAAAATAGTTATAATTTGCTCTTCAAGGCACCTAATTCTCTATTTAATGGATCTTTAAAATAGCAAGGAGAAGAGTTTTAGGGATTGTTACGTTTTCAATATGGATTGGATTGTTGCAATTGGGTTTTATACTTTTCAAAAGAAATAGACCGTCATTTAATTCATGCGTGGACTATGACTAGCTTCCAACCATTCATTTTCACCACAAATAGGACAAGTAGTTGAAGGCTGAAGATCTGGCTTCAATTCTCCGCAGTGCTTGCAGCTGTATGTTGTACCTAAGTGAAATTCTGTACAGGGAAAATCATAAATATCAGGTAAAATAGGCAAGCCGGAAATGACTTCATCATCAGGAAAATAAAAAATACTCAGTTCTCCTGATGTTTCTAGATAGGCGCTTTGCACTTGACCGAGATGCGATACGCTTTGTTGACGAAGTTGGGAAAATAGCTCATCATAGGCCAGTGATTCTTTACGGAATGGTTTATAAAGGATTTTGCCATGTTCAATTAATTTGACCGGTTTCCCTTCTACAAGCTCTTCTATCTTTTCAAATCTACCTGTAAGGTAGGTGATGAGTTTATAGAGACTGATGACGATTATTAATACAAGAATCGCTGGAAGTAAAGCGACATCTTCATAAAACATAGGGTCACCCGCTGCCGAGCCTAAGGATATAATTATAGCTAATTCGAATACAGAGAGTTGCTTAATTCCTCGCTTCCCTGAGAGGCGTAGTATAATAAGAAGTATAAAAAACATAACAGTAGTACGAAGTAGTACTTCTGCAAGAAAGGAAAAAGGTATACCCTCGCCCATCAGCAAGCGATTAACATCAAAAAGATCCACTGATTGCTCTGGTTTCATAATTCTCCCTAGAAATAAACGATGGCGCCTCCTCTCAACTTTCGATTTTCATGATCCTATATTTATACTAGAATCTATTTTGGGTTTACCTGTCAGCCTTACTTTACTTAACGCGTATTCGACTTCTTAACTAGTAAACTTTTGGTGATCTACAGTCGGTCAAAGGAGGCATCATCGCCTAATCATATCTATTAATCTTCAGATTTAATTTTTCCGGTTTCATCAAAAATCATAGTCTGGGTTTTTTCATCCGGAGTCATGAATTGGACCTCGTAATAGGTAATCCCATTTTCGGTGAACTTTCTTTTACTTCTGATTTTATCCACGGAAAGCGCTTTGTCATTTGAAATTACCTCAAGTACCTGAGAGGGTAGCTTCACCGTGTCAGTTTGGTCTATAGTGCCATCTAGTAATGTTCCATCACGCTTCACCATATTGGTATCACCTTCATGCATTGGGCCACTCATTTCATTTTGAGCTTCTATACTCTCTTCGTATGTGTCTTTTTTATCTTCTCCACAGGACATACACAGTAGTGCTATCATCGCAGGATAAATTACTAGTTGAGTTTTCATAGTTGGTTTAGTTTTCAGCCCCCTTACTTAGGAGGAAAAGGTTACTATACTTATTAGCTCAAAATTCTACCCAAAAAAAATCTTTACATCTTTCGTGCAAAAACGTTGATTTCATATGTGTTGGTTTTAGTATAATTTTTTGATCTAATGCTTATTATAAAGGTCTGGCAGTTGAAAGAGCATGTATTGGGATGACATATTTGAAAAAATATTGATTTATTAAAAAATCAAAAATTGTTTTTTAGGCAATGTGATACTGCTACCGCCATGTCTGTAAAGTACTCATTGTGATCTTTTTAGTTCCCAATATGTGGATTTTTCTAATGACTTTGCTGTGGTCTCAAATCGAGGAATGTCTCACTCAGAATAGGCTGGTAAAGCGCAGTTAATTGAAAGTAGATCTGCTGACTCTATCTGTATAATACTGTTTTTTGCGCTGAAACTAGCTATGCAGCTGATTAAGTAAGATCTCTGAGTTTTACATGATTTGAGGTATGGTCTTTGGCTTTTTTTATACAGAACCTAACCAACTAGCCATGACCTCTAATAGCGAGATATTCAACTCAGATAAATTGACAAGAATAATAGGGGAGTATCCTACAGATGGGATGAACTCTAGACCCGGCCCATATTTGCTGGCTAGCGCTGGTATTCATGGGAATGAACCTAGTGGAATACTGGCTTTGCAGCGGGTATTTAATAAACTGAAAACCAATAGGCCTTATTTAAAAGGGAAGCTAATAGGGGTGTCAGGAAATATGGCAGCTTTGAAAAATGGCGTACGACTGATAGATAAAGACTTGAATAGAGTTTGTACTCCTGAGTTTGCGGAGCAACTTAAAACCGGAGAAGCTGCAGGATTTCAGGAAGGTTCGGAGTTTCATGATCTTTCCTTGATAGTAGAGGCTATTGAAAACAACAAGAAGCAGGAGGACTTTCTGTTTATGGATTTGCATACCACTTCATCTAAAACGGCTCCGTATATCAGTGTTAATAAAAAACCGGAGAGTTTTAATTTCGCTAAAAAAATGCCTTTGCCTGTAGTGAAAGGAATCGAGAAATATATCCCAGGCCATTTTGACCATTTTTTGACGCTGAAAGGTCATACGGGATTTACGATGGAAGCTGGACAACATGAAGATCCTCAATCAGTAGATTACCATGAGGCCGCGATATGGGTGGTAATGGTGGATAATGGATTGTTAGATCGAAGTGTGATTGACTATGCGTATTACCACGATTTGCTAAAAAAATCATCGCCTACTCAGGATAATTTTGAAGTAACCTACAGATTAGATCTTAAGGAAGATCAGGAGTTTGTGATGGAACCTGGGTTTGAAAATTTCTCTGCGGTAAAGAAAGGCCAGCTTTTGGCAAAACTAGATGGAAAGGAAATTCTTGCAGATTCTGACTTACGTGTGTTTTTGCCATTGTATCAAAAGCAGGGTTCAGATGGATTCTTTATCGTAATGCCTGCGGATTGATTTAATTTGGATTAGGTGAAAAAGAGGGGGAAAGCTACTAATAGCTTTCCCCCTCTTTTTTGTGACTTTCCGGATTATAGATCCAAAGTGGCCAAAAAGGCATTTGGGAGTGTGCCGTCATAATGGTTTTGGTAATTGATTTTACGCTCCAAAGCTTCAATCATTGCCGAACAAAAGTCAACTTCTTCCAGTCTATGCATTGCATTGATGCCTCCTGGACTATCTAGATTCAGCTCCATTATTTTATTGCCTACTATGTCTATGCCAGCCATAAACATTCCGTCTCTTACTAGTTTTGGCCCGACGATTTCGCAAAGTCTGCGGATATCATCGGTGATTTCAGCATGAATTGCTTTTCCTCCCGTATGAAGATTACTTCTGATATCATTGTTATTTACACGATTGATAGCCGCAACTTTCCCTTTTACTTCCAGAATTTTTCCGTTCATCATGATGACTCTGATATCCCCGTTTTTAGCTGCAGGTAGGTATTCTTGAGCAATGACAAAACCATATCTATTGATCGTTTCCACGATTTGGTTCATGTTTTTGTCGGAATCTACCAGGAACACATCTTTCCCGCCTGAGCCTTGAAGAGGCTTTAATATGATCTTTTTCTTTTCTTTTTTGTAAAACTCTTTGATCTCATCTGAATCTCTACTGATGATAGTTCGTGGTCGAACTTCCTCTGGGAAATGCTGGAAATACATTTTGTTGAATGAAGACATGAGGGAGTAGGGGTCATTGACGACCAAAACTCCTTTTGCCATGGCGATCTGGCCAAAGATCATACCTGCAGTTTGAGCCCAAGCACGCTCACCAAATTCCTCGCAAGGATTGTTTCTAAGAAATAAGACATCTAAGTCCGCAGAGGAGATAGAAACCTTTTCAGCTTCAGAACTGTGAATCGCCTCCATATATTTTTCCAAACTCCTGAATTTCGTCTTTGGAGCTTTAATTGCAATCGCACCCATATGACCGTTTTCTAAGTAACTGAGTTGGCCGACAGAGATAAGATAAACCTCGTGCTCGCGATGAACAGCGGCCGACGAAATCATTGTGGTGCTATAAGCAGCCGTTTCGGTCTCGATTTGATTTACTACGATTCCAATTTTCATATAGTTAGTGGTTTAGTTAATTGACTAGTTCGGGCAGATCCATTCCCGATTTGAGTTTTTCTAGGCGATCTTTGGCTTCTGCGGTTTTTAGGTAAGAAGGGAAAAGTGGTGAAGGTTTTATAATCCCTCTGATTTTCAATTCCTGAATGAGAGGGATGTGCTTGAAGCCTATTTTACCTACATAAAGTGGCTCTAATTCTCCTCCGTTTTGTAGGTAATCCACAAGTTTGATAAGCCCCCGCAGGTAAATAATATCTTTGGTGCATCCACCACCTTGATAAGTTCTGGCTGTTATTTGAAAGGCCTGTTCTGGAGTCATGCCGTACTCGACGGTCAAGGTTCTGTAGGTCTCTTCAAAAGTCTGACCTTCAATTAAAGTCCTTCCAGCAATTACCCTTGCTGCTAAAATCCGGAGACGATTATTGGTCAAACCACCCACGAGGTATTCTGCTAAAACAGCCAATCCTTCCTGCAATTCATCATAATCTGCAAATCCGCTGCTCATTTGGTCAAACGGCTGCATCTTTCCATTGTAGAAAGTGAGCACATGTGTACTGACTTCGTGATGCACCAAAGCTTGAACTCTATGCTCAGGAACTTTGAAGCTTTCGCCAATATAGAGTTGCCCTCTTGATACCAGCATTCCGACGATGTCATGTTTGACCTCGACTTTAGCATCCAGTTTAGGATAGATTTCTCTGTATTTGTCGATTTCGTTTGTGCAAATTTTTGCGAGATCATAGCAGTCTATCCATTTGACATCCTCATAGCTATCATGAGGAAGTGTTTTCAACAGGTATTTTGCAGTCTCGAAAAGATTAACTCCCGGAGAACTGTATAGACGAATGCTGCTATACATGAAATTATTCGAGCCTCGCTCTTTCAGCATGGTGATTTGCTTTTCCAGTTCCTCGCGCTTTTCTGTGTATAAGAATGCAAGGGTAGGGTCTTCTATATCTCTCAAATTGATGGAGAAAAGCTCCTCTTTCAATCTGTCTGGATCAACGGGCAAGTTTCTGTAAAGAAATTTAGGATTGATTTTATGTTGACTGGAAATAAAATCCTCCTTAGCCTGTAGGGTGTTTGTAGGAGAAATAAGCATAAGAAACTGATATTTCGCTTCAATCTCTGAGAGCTTTTTATCCACTTCCCATACGGCATTGTCTATAGCAGTACTTCCTAGTTTTTGATAATTTTCTATATCAAATGAAGTCTGCACCCGGAGGAATTCAAAAATTGATTTTCTAAGAATTCCAGAAAAGGCACGTTTGAACTCTTTGAAAACTAGGTAATAGAACTCACCTGAATGCTCACCTTGGAAAAAGGGCGGAATCTCCAAACCCAACAGATAAATACCCGCTTCCTGACATTGCTTGAGGGTAAGGAAATCAGAGATGCCATCTGGATGTCTGATTGTAGTCTCTTCTACTACCACATCCAAACCAGCATGATTAATTGAAAATTTCTCCAATCCTTCTTGGAGTGCTTTTACCGTATTAGGAGCTTTATCTTTTGCCGCTTTGATGACAAAAGTTTTACTATCAGGTTTTCCTATCCAGACTTCCATGATCATCACGCTGCCATAGTCGTCTGCGATTGTTTTTGCAAGGTCTTTGACCAAAATGGCTACTTCGCTATTGTTGTCAGTGGAAGAATCTGCAATGAGATAAGAGCTTTCTGTGACCACCAATCCTGAAACAGGATTTTTGTCACCCTCCTTGTATCTGTAAACCAATAAAAAAGGAAGCCTTCTTTCAATTTTAAAACGGATATTCTTTCCCAAACGCATGTTTAGGGTGTTTCCCGTTTTAAGAGAGTTAGCAATGGCTTCCTTTGTCTTTTTATCGATCATCCCTACTTTTCTTCGTCTTCGTTGCTTTGGCTATACGCATTATTTTCCTCGTCTTCTGAGCCTATTTTTTCTTGTGCGTCATCCAATTCGCTTCCGGGCACATCTAGACCTTCGCCTCCGAAGTCAATCTTATCTTTTCTATGCAGCAACTGCTCGTCATCTCCACCATCATCACTTAGATTGGCACTTTTGGGCCCAAGCGCTTTAAGGTCTTCTTTGGTCACTCTAGCCTCTTCGGCAAGTTCTTCCGTGGTTTTGTTGATCGAATCTTTTGGATCTGTTGGCTTATGATTAGTCATGATCGTTGATTTTTTAGTGTAGATGTAAATAGGCAATCTGGATGCCTTTGGGAGATTCCTTACCTTTAAAAAAGTTAAATCATGCATAGTTAACCCAGAAGCAAGGTTTTTTAGGATTTGATCAAAGATTGAAAGCGCTAAAAAATTCCTCCTATAGTTTGTCTGAGAATCTTTATTCCCAGTTTGGGTAGATAGTGGAGTGATGAAAAATGTGGCGCTTAGCTTTTCCCTTTTGGCTTCTTTTTGAGCGAATTTTTTGGGGGGGGGCTGAACAGCGGTGTGCTTCACAAGAGTATTAAGGACTCCAAGCCTTTTTACACAGGATTCAACAGCTTTTTTGCAAAAGCTTTCAGACTTAATGCCCCCTGAATTAATAGGTATTTTCTTCCTTCGTGCTCCACTATTTTTTTAGTGGCATTTGCATCATTTTGCTTTGATCACTAGGAAGTGTTTGTTTTTGCTTTTTAAATTTTCTAGATCGTTTTTATGAATTGTTCTGACTTTTAGCCCTCCGTCATCATAGATCTTTGCTTGTTCAAAAGTTTTATTGAATTCCAGCCCTTTTACAGCTGTCATAATATCAATTGCCACTGGGGATTTCCCAAAAGAAAAAACATCTCATTCTTTGTGATTAAGGAAATTTTCCTGAGTCATATCAAAGACAGGCATTCCAAATTCATAGAAAGCTTTAACAAGCTTTATATAATTGTTTTCAGTTTTCCGTACCCAAAGGTCCATATCACCAGTTGTTCTAGGGTAACCATGAATAATCACAGAAAAGCCACCCACAAGTATGTATTCTACTCCTTGGTTATTCAGGGCATTTAAAAAATCCCTAAAATCATCTTCAAAAATATTCCCCATTATTCCCTGGATTTCATGCAAAATGCTGTCCGATCCATTTTAGGTGGGTTGCTTAGATCGTAACCGTAAGCAATGCTATTGAGATATTGATGGATCCTCATTCGATCCTTCCAATTTAAATCCTGATATTCTTTACCATAGTTCACTTGCTCTGAAGGCAGATCGGTCAAGCTTGTACTTTTTAGAATTGTCAGACATGATTTATTTTGTAAGATGTACTAAGTTAAAAGAATGTAAGGAATACTCTTTCAATAAGCATTAGTCGATATATTTCTCTTATCTCGTCATCCATCCTTAACTTTTAAAACTTCACTCCAAACCGTTCGCCTAGTTCCGTCAAATCTTTGACGACTGGATCTAGCAATGGAATTCCATCTTTCATACGAATAGCTTCCAATTCCCGTTCTGGATCTCCTGGGATCAATACCCTTTCATTACCTGGAGTTGGCTTGGCAGCACGGAATCGAGTGATCCAATTATCCATGTGGGCTTTGAATTCATCTGCAGGTCGGAATGCATCCACGCGCATAGCGCCGAAGAAATGTCCTATTCCTTCTCCAACTGGATTAGGATCTGGCTCTAGGAATGCCACAAATGGCGGAACCCAAGGTCCATAATTGGCGCCTGAAAGTACTGCCGAGAAAATATCCACGATGGAACCTAGTGCATAGCCTTTGTGTGAACCATGCTCACGATCGCCTCCTAATGGAAGTAAAGCTCCTCCATCTTTCACTCCATTAGCAGAAGTAGTCTGATTTCCATCTTTATCCTGCACCCAGCCTGTTGGTGTGTCCATTCCTTTGCGTTGCAAGATTTCCAATTTCCCATTGGCAGCTGTTGTTGTGGCCATATCAGCTACGAATGGCGGCTGGTCTTTGGCAGGAATTGCTACAGCAATTGGATTGGTTCCCAGAAGTCTCTCCTGAGAAAAAGTAGGAGCTACCAGCGGACTGGCATTTGTCAAAGAAATCCCAATCATATCGTGAGCTAAAGCTTGCATAGCATGGTAACCTGCAATTCCGTAGTGATTCGAATTTCTCACAGAAACCCAGCCTGTCCCAGCAATCTTGGCTTTTTCGATAGCAACTTTCATCGCATAAGGTGCTACCACCAAACCCAAACCTCCATCTCCATCTACTACCGCTGTGGAGGGAGTTTCGTGTACTACGCGCACATTTGGCGTAGCATTAATTCTTCCTTTTTCCCATAAACGCACATAACCGGAAAGACGAGCGACCCCATGACTATCTACTCCGCGCAGATCTGCAGACAGCAAAACATCCGCAGCCGTTTTGGCTTGATCTTCTGGGCAGCCGATTTTGGCGAGCATACCTAAAGTAAAAGCGTGGAGTTGTTCGTAGGAATAAGTCATATGAGAAGGGGGATTAAGCTGGGAAATAACTATCAGCCAAATATAAGAAAGGAATTTTTTGGAGAGGCTTAAAGAGTCGTTTGCTCAGGAATAAGCAAGGAAGCGATAGCGCCTTCCTTCAAAGCGTAGTGTGAGCAGGTGATAAAATCAATATCGATGTATCGCAGAATAAACTCAATCAAGCTTGAAGCGACCACGATCATATCTACCCGCATGGGAATCATTCCGGGAATCACCAGACGTTCTTCTTTGTTTTTGCTCAATATCATGCGATGAATCGCTTCGTATTCTTCCACAGGAAGTTCGAATACATGGCGTCCAGTGAGTTTGCACTGCAGCATGGATTCAAAATAAATGTCCGTCAGGGTATCGAAAGTCCCAGAAGCTCCCACCAGACCAACCGGGTTGTAGGTTTTAATAGCCTCAATCAGAGGTTGCAGCTTTTCTTCGAGATAACTTTCCAGTTTATCGATCTCTTCTGGGAGAATCGGGTCGTGGTAGTGAAAAAGCTCCAGTAGTCGTTGGCCACCGATTTCAAAACTTTGTTTCCAAAGTGATTCCTGACTATTGCCTATGATGAATTCCACAGAACCACCACCAATATCCATCATCAAATCGGTCTGGCCGTTTAGTGAGCCAGAAAGTCGAATTCCTTCATAGATCATCTGCGCTTCCTCTGAACCCGAAAGCACTTGAATATTTATTCCAATGGTTTCTTTGACGGTTTTGACGAAGTCAGGGCCATTTTCGGCATTTCGTACAGCACTGGTCGCAAAAGCAAAAACCTGATCTATGTGCTCGCCATCGATCAGGTTTTTGAAATGTGTGAGTGTATGATATGCTCGTTTTATAGCATCTTCTGCTAGGGTATTTTGGTTGATACCGCCTTTACCCAATTTGACAGGGATTTTCTCCTTGTAAATTGTTTTAAAACTTACACCGTCTAATTCTACCAATAACAAATGAAATGTATTGGTCCCCATGTCTATCACCGCCGCCTTTCGGGTATTCATATGCTGCCAATTTTTTCGATGGGCGAATATAGAAAGTTATTTGAAATGAGGACTTTCTACTCATATTTTATTACCCAGTTTTTTGTGAAAGGATCAAGTCTACTTACGCTTGGTTCTTTGCAGATGGATTTATGTTAATTCCTTTTACTACTTACTTTTTACAAAATCTACAAATCGACACCTCCCTTAAGCTCATTCCTTCTCATTCTTTTCCATAGCTGACAAAGCCTGTTATATTTGAGCAAGTCTAAAAACTATTATATGAGTAAGCAGGATAAACCCAATTATACGTTGCCCGGAAAAGAGGGTAAAATCGATTTACTAAAAAAGAAAAATGCCGAAGCTCTTCTTGGTGGAGGTGAAAATCGAATTGCTTCCCAACACAAGAAAGGTAAACTCACCGCTCGTGAGCGAGTGGAATTGCTGATGGATGAGGGGTCCTTTCAGGAGATCGATAAATTCGTGATGCATAGAGCAAAAGATTTTGGTTTGGACAAAGAGCATTACCTGGGTGATGGCGTGATTACCGGATATGGAGAGGTGAATGGGCGATTGGTTTATGTTTTTTCGCAGGACTTCACTGTTTTTGGAGGATCCCTTTCCGAGACTCATGCGGAGAAAATCTGTAAAATCATGGACATGGCCATGAAAAATGGAGCGCCTGTGATTGGGTTGAATGATTCTGGCGGAGCTCGAATCCAAGAAGGAGTGAATTCACTTGGGGGGTATGCCGACATATTTTATAGAAATACCCGCGCTTCTGGAGTAGTTCCACAGATCTCTGCGATCATGGGTCCTTGCGCTGGTGGTGCAGTTTATTCACCAGCGATTACTGACTTTATATTGATGGTGGAGCACACCTCTTATATGTTTGTAACTGGACCAAATGTGGTGAAAACCGTCACTCAGGAAAATGTTACCGCAGAAGAACTTGGTGGAGCTTCAGCTCATAGTACCAAAAGTGGTGTGACTCATTTCGCATGTGCGAATGAACTGGTATGTATCCAGCATATCAAAAAGATCTTGAGCTATATGCCTCAAAATTGTGAGGAAATTGCTCCCGTTTATCCTTACGAACTGTTGGAAGATGAAAGCCGAAAGGAATTGGATATTTTGATTCCAGATAATCCAAATCAACCGTATGATATCCGTGATGCTGTGAAAGGAATTGTGGATGAGGATTCATTTTTGGAAGTGCATGAAAACTTTGCTGACAATATTGTTGTTGGCTACGCAAGGATTGCGGGTAGAAGTATTGGTGTTGTGGGTAATCAACCCCAATCTATGGCAGGTGTATTGGATAATGATGCATCAGTCAAGGCAGCAAGATTTGTGAGAACTTGCGACAGCTTCAATGTTCCTCTCCTAGTATTGGTAGATGTTCCTGGATTTTTACCTGGTACAGATCAAGAATGGAATGGGATTATCACGAATGGAGCAAAACTGCTTTATGCTTTCTCAGAGGCGACTGTTCCTAGAATTACTGTTATTACAAGGAAAGCCTATGGCGGAGCTTATGATGTGATGAATTCCAAACACATAGGAGCCGATTTGAATTTTGCATGGCCAACTGCCGAAATTGCTGTAATGGGAGCGAAGGGAGCTTCTGAAATTATCTTTAAGAAGGAGATTGCTGAGGCTGAGGACCCGGAAGCCAAACTGCAAGAAAAAGTGGATGAATATACATCCAAGTTTGCCAATCCTTACAGAGCAGCACATCGAGGCTTTATCGACGAAGTTATCATACCGTCAGAAACACGTATCAAACTTATCAAAGCGTTCAAAATGCTGGAAAACAAGGTGGATAAAATCCCAAGAAAGAAGCACGGGAATATACCTTTGTAGTAAATTCAATTATCAATTTTCAAATACAATTTTCAATATGGATTCGAATACCTTTTTATATAAATACTTAAATAATTCCTCTCCAACGGGTTTTGAAGCTTCAGGACAACAGATTTGGCTGGATTATGTCAGGCCATTTGTGGATGATTATTTCACTGATAATTATGGAACCGCTGTTGCAGTAATTAACCCAAAGGCTGAATACAAGGTGGTGATTGAAGCACATGCCGATGAAATCAGCTGGTTTGTAAACTACATCAAAGACGACGGTTATATATATGTGCGTCGAAACGGAGGTTCGGATCATATGATCGCTCCATCGATGCGTGTGAATATTCACACGGACAAAGGAATGATTCCGGGAGTATTTGGCTGGCCTGCAATACATGTGCGAAAAGAGGGAAAAGAAGATGCTCCAACGTTGGATAATATTTTCATTGATGTAGGAGCCAGATCCAAGGATGAGGTGGAGGAAATGGGGATCCACGTAGGATGTGTGATCACCTTCAAAGATGAGTTGACTGAATTAAATGGTAAATTTTACTCAGGCAGAGCACTTGATAATAGAATAGGTGGCTATATGATCGCCCAAGTAGCTAAAAGGCTCAAAGAGGAGAAAAAGGAATTGCCATTTGGACTCTATATAGTAAATGCGGTCCAAGAGGAAATTGGTCTTCGTGGTGCCCAAATGATAGCGCATAAAATCAAACCAAATGCGGCAATTATTACTGACGTCTGCCATGATACCACAGCTCCTTTATATAATAAGGTGACGAGTGGAGATTTTACTGCAGGAAAAGGACCAGTATTGCCCGTTGGAGCTTCTGTACACAAGAAGTTGCTGGATTTAATTATTGCGACAGCCAGAAAAAAAGAGATTCCTTTTCAGAGAGCTGCAGCATCTAGAGGTACAGGTACTGATACAGATGCATTTGCCTATTCTAATGAGGGTGTTCCTTCGGCATTGATCTCACTTCCTTTGAAATACATGCATACAACAGTTGAGACTGCGAGTAAGGATGATATCGAACAGGTAATCAGCTTGATGTATGAATTCTTAATTGATTTTGATCCAACTTTTGATTTTAGATATATAAAATAAGTCTGCGGTCCACAATCATCTCGATTGTGGACCGTTCTTTTTCATGGAATATTTAGATCAACTCAAGCGAAGCATTTCTATTACGAATCCTCCTCAGCGGATCATTTCTCTTGTCCCTTCTCAAACAGAATTGTTGGTTGATTTAGGTTTGGAAGAAAGATTAGTAGGAGTAACCAAGTTTTGTGTTCATCCCAAAGGCATGAAAAAACGAAAAACCATAGTTGGAGGCACCAAGAATTATCGAATTGAGGTTATCGAATCACTGAAACCAGATTTGATTATTGGTAACAAGGAGGAAAACGAGCAGTCTGGAATCGAGGAGTTGATGGAAAAGTATCCTGTTTGGATGAGTGATATCTATACTTTGGAAGATAGTCTGGATATGATTGGGAGTTTTGGCGAAATGCTAGGAGTGGAGGAGAAAGCTGAAGAAATGATTAAGCAGTTGAATTCAGACTTTGCATTACCACCTGCCAAGAAAGGAACTGCGATTTATTTGATTTGGAAAGATCCTATTATGGTAGCTGGGCGTAACACCTTTATTGATGAGATGATGGATTTTGCAGGCTTTGATAATTTGATTCGAACCTCTCGATACCCTCAGCTTACAAGTGAAGAACTAGTTAAGCTGAATCCAGAATACCTTTTACTCAGCTCAGAACCTTTTCCTTTTAAGGATATGCACATACAGTACTTTCAATCGATTTTACCGAAGGCAAAGGTTAGATTAGTAGATGGCGAGATTTTCTCATGGTATGGAAGTAGGTTGCTAAGCGCAAAAGAGTACTGCGAAAATCTATGAACACTATATACAGGGCCCGTTTGATTAATACCGCTCATGAAAAAATTTATTTAACCGGGGGACTTTATTAAAAAAATCAATTAACTTTTGACTCTAATTAATTTGAAACTTATCAAAATATGAAAAATACAAGATATGCATGGGTGGCATTATTCGCCTTGTCTTGGTCGTGCGGGCCTAAGCCAGCAGAAGACTCAGTGACTGAGACAGTTGTTGAGGAAGTTCTGGTAGCAGAGAATTCACTTTCTGAGGAAGAAAAGGCTGATGGCTGGATGCTTCTTTTCGACGGCACTCATACAGATGGATGGAGAGCGTTTAACGGAGATAGTTTTCCTTCAGATGGCTGGACAGTAGAAGATGGAGCTTTGAAAGCACTAGGTAAAGGCGGGGATATCGGAGGAGATATTGTGTTTGGGCCTGTAGAATTTGAGGAGTTTGAGATGGAATGGACTTGGAAAATAGCTCCAGGAGGAAATAGTGGTGTGCTTTATCACGTAGTAGAAGATCCAAAATACCATGCTCCATATGAGACAGGGCCGGAATATCAGATGATTGATCAGCTTGGTTTTGCTGATCCATTGGAGAAGTGGCAGTCAATTGGCGCGGATTATGCAATGACCGAACCGAATTATGAAGGAGCAGTGAAGCCAGCAGGCGAGTGGAATACATCAAAAATCATTTTCTCAGAAGATGGGTCAAGTTATTATTTGAATGGACAGCAGACTGTTGAGTTCGTTCCGTATTCTGAAGCATGGACAGCTGCCCGTAATTCGGGTAAGTGGAATGACTTCCCTGATTATGCGATTTCAAAAACTGGTTTGATTTCACTTCAAGATCACGGCGCTGAGACTTGGTTTAAAAACATTAAAATTAGAAAACTA